>Ga0265319_1000036_pt1 | contig 115781 bp, 91 predicted proteins | sample 4824metaG_FD_192443 | JGI IMG/M metagenome (GOLD analysis project Ga0265319, IMG submission 192443) | Rhizosphere microbial communities from Carex aquatilis grown in University of Washington, Seatle, WA, United States - 4-8-24 metaG | ecosystem: Host-associated > Plants > Roots > Rhizosphere >... | reverse complement strand
AGAAGAAATAAAGAGGGACAAGAATGAAAGCAATGATGGCGGCGAGCAATTAGATGAAGATAAGGACTCAAGAGGCGGCGTTCAATTGAATGAAAGAGAAGGCAATGGTGGCGGCGTTCAATTGAACGCCGCCACAAGGGCTTTCATTTCTAGCGCCACAAAGGCTCCTATCTATACTCTCCCAATTTTAAATACTCCTCCACAGACAAGAAAAGACAATTACTTTTCAATCATTTCTCCCAAAAAGAAAACATTGGCTGTCATCATAAGAACATATAAGGCAGCTGTGACTACAATTTGCCGCGAGAATGGAATCTATGAATTTCAATGGCAGAGGAATTACTATGAACGCATCATCCGCGACGACGAGGGATTGGCAGCTGTTCGCCGATATATTTTCAATAATCCTGCGAAGTGGCTGAATGATAGAAAGAATCAGAATGCAATCTGATTCTTGAGACAGGCCGGGACGTTCAATTGAACGTCCCGGCAACGGACAGCTTCTTGCACTTCCCTCGTTAAAACCGTATCTTAATAAAGAAAAATTGCCCGCGACATCGTCGAAGGGCATTTTAGTTTAAACAAATGAGCATATTGCCATGGTCTAGACGTGTGGGTCAGGCGTCTGTTTGTCTTGGCGTTCAATTGAACGCCAAGACATCTAAAAGAGTGAAGGCCCAATCTTCTGGGTCATTGAGCGCCCAAACGTAGACAATTAAACGACCCGACCCCGGCAACTGACCGAATATCCGACTTAATGAACCAGCTTAGAAATTTCTGCATCATTGCGCATATCGACCACGGCAAATCCACGCTCGCAGACCGGCTCCTGGAATTGACCGGCACGATCACGCAGCGCGACCTCGTCGTCAACCAGGTGCTGGACGACATGGACCTGGAGCAGGAACGGGGCATCACGATCAAGCTGCATGCTATTCAAATGCAGTATACGGCGAAAGACGGCGAGCACTACACGCTGAATCTGATCGACACACCCGGGCACGTCGATTTCACGTACGAGGTTTCCCGGTCGCTCGCCGCTTGCGAAGGGGCAATCCTGGTTGTCGATGCATCGCAGGGTGTCGAAGCGCAGACCATCAGCAATCTTTACCTCGCGATCGATGCCGGGTTGGAGATCATTCCCGTCATCAACAAAGTCGATCTCCCCTCTGCGCAGACGATGATCGAAACAGTGAAGCACGAGATCGTCAGCCTCATCGGGTGCAAGGAAGAGGAAATTCTCATGGCGAGCGCGAAGACGAAGCTCGGCATCGAGGAGATCCTTGAAGCCGTCGTCAAACGCATCCGTCCTCCGAAATCGGAAGCAACACAGCCGCTGCGCGCGCTCATTTTTGATTCTCTCTTCGATTCGTACCGCGGTTCCATCGCCTACATCCGCGTTGTCGAAGGAACGTTGAGAGAAAAAGACAAGATTAAGTTCTTCTACAACGGAACGACAGCCGAAGCTGAAGAGGTGGGCATCCTCGAAATGAAACGGAAACGGACGGGCATTCTCACCGCCGGCGACGTGGGATACCTTATCGCCGGATTGAAAGACGTCCACGAAACAAAAGTCGGCGACACCATTACGACCGTTGTCAACGGTGCTTCTCAGCCGCTGCCGGGATACAAAGAAGTGAAGCCGATGGTCTTCAGTGGATTGTATCCGACGAACGCGGACGATTTTGCGGAGCTGCGCGACTCGCTCGATAAGCTGAGGATGAACGATGCCTCGCTGATCTTTCAGCCCGAATCATCGACCGCACTCGGATTCGGCTTTCGCGCCGGGTTTCTCGGATTGCTCCATATGGAGATCATCCAGGAGAGGCTGGAACGGGAGTACAATCAAAATCTCATCACCACCGTCCCGAACGTCGAGTACCGCGTGACAAAGACGAACAAGGAAGTCGTCACGGTCAACAATCCCGCCGAAATGCCGCCGATCGGGAGCGTTGAAAAGATGGAAGAGCCGTACATCAAGGCGCAGATCATCACGCCCACGGAGTACATCGGCAATATCATGAAGCTGTGCATGGATCGGCGCGGCATCTACAAGAACACGAACTACCTGGACCCAACCCGCGCCGATATTACGTACGAATTTCCCCTCTCTGAAATCATTTTTGATTTTTACGACAAATTGAAATCGCTCACGCGCGGGTACGCGTCGCTCGATTACGATTATCTCGATTACCGCGAATCGGACCTTGTGAAGCTGGACATCTTGCTGAACACAGAGCCGGTCGACGCGTTGTCAACGATCGTCCACCGCGACAAGTCGTACGACATGGGAAGAAAGCTGTGCAGTAAACTAAAAGAGCTGATACCCCGTCAAATGTTTGAAGTGGTGATTCAGGCGGCGATCGGCAGCAAGGTGATCGCGCGGACAACCGTCGCAGCCATGCGGAAAAACGTCCTTGCAAAATGCTACGGCGGCGACATCACCCGGAAAAGAAAGCTCCTCGAGAAACAAAAAGAGGGGAAAAAACGTATGAAACAAGTGGGACGCGTGGAACTTCCGCAGGAAGCGTTTCTCGCGGTGTTGTCGATGGACGAATAGGCCCGCCGACAGATGTGAGGCTGGAGACAGGAGACTGGAGGCAGAATACAACTGTATGTTCTTCCCTGTTTACTGCCTCCAGCCTCCAAAAATCTCAATTCCTGCGCTGAGACATTGAATTAACGGCGCAACTTCCAATAACCAATCACCCGTGAAACACCATGGCCAAACAAGAAGAAAAGAAAGTTGAGACACCCGTTCCGTTCTCGAAAAAAGTCCAGGATTTTTTCCGCGAAGCGGGCATCGTCATCATAGGGTTTTTACTGCTGAACAATTTTGTCATCGCGTCGTTCATGGTGCCGACAGGGTCGATGGAGAACGAGGTCATGACCGGCGATTTTCTGATGGTGAATAAATTCATCTATGGAGGATGTTCACCGCGCAACATTCCATTTTCCGACGTGCGGCTCCCCTGGTTCAGGCTCCCGGCGTTCACCTCGGTTCACCGCGGGGATGTGATCGTTTTTGAATTTCCCGGATACCGCGAAGAAGTGCATCCCGATGCGTTTACGTATTATCTGAAGCGGTGCATGGCAATCTCCGGCGACACGCTGCAGGTGATCAACCGCGTCGTCTACGTCAACGGGCAGCGCGCACCGATCCCGCGCAATATGAAATTCAACTCGCCGCGCATGCTTCCCCCGCAGTACGCCGATGAAAGAATATTTCCGCCGACGGCGCCGTTCAACGAGGACAACTACGGCCCGATCGTCATTCCATTTAAAGGAATGAAGATCCCTCTTACGTCCAACAATCTCGTCATGTGGGACACATTCATTCAGCGCGACGGACACAAGGCAACACTCGACAGGCAGGGAAACGTTCTCATCGACGGAAAACAGAACAGCACGTACGTCGTGGAAAAGAATTATCTTTTCGGGATGGGAGACAACCGAGACAACAGTCTCGACAGCAGGTTCTGGGGCTTTGTTCCCGAAGAGAACATCGTCGGCACGCCGATGATCGTGTATTGGTCGTGGGATACCGACGTTTCCATCTTCAACATTTTTGAGAAACTTATGTCTGTGCGGCTGAACAGACTGGGAACGTTAATCCGGTAAAATCTTGTGCAGGAAAATGTGGAAGTCAACGAGGAGCAGAACAAGACCGGGAATCCGCCCCGCCGGCGGCTTAACGATTACGCTGCGACGATCGCCGCCACCCTTATCGTCGCGTTCTTCCTGAAAACGTTCGTCGTCGAAGCCTTTCGCATTCCGAGCGCGTCGATGGAGAACACGCTCCGGATCGGCGATTTTCTTTTTGTCAATAAATTCATTTACGGCGCCGAGACTCCCAAATATTTTCCCTTCACGTACTCTGAGATCCCGCACCTCCGCCTGCCGGCGCTGATGCGGCCGCGCCGCGGCGACGTGATCGTGTTCGAATATCCCGGCGACAGGGACGAAGCGAAGCCGATACGGATAGTCAATTTCATCAAGCGCTGTATGGCGCTTCCCGGCGACACCCTTCTTATTCAAAACAAAACAGTTTTCGTCAACAATAGAGAATTCCTCGCTCCCGCCCAGTCGCCGCGCACTCCGCCAAGCGACTTCCTTCCGCGGGAATCAGTGGGTATGATTTTTCCGAAAGGGAGCCCGTTCAACCCTGATTATTACGGACCGATCATCGTCCCGTTCAAAGGAATGGTGCTGGATCTTTCCGGCGGTTCGATCGACCAGTGGCAGACGTTCATTGAACGGGAGGGGCACAGGGTTAGCGTCGACAGAAATGGAACTGCTGCGATCGACGGCGTTACAGAAACTCAGTACGTTGTCGAGAGGAACTATTTCTTTGCGATGGGAGACAACCGCGACAACAGCCTCGACAGCAGATACTGGGGCTTCGTCCCGGAAGATAACATCGTCGGGAAAGCGATGTTCGTGTATTGGTCGTGGGATGCTTCGGTTTCCATGGGAAGCTTTTTCAATAAGTTTTCCGCGATCCGCTGGTCGCGCATCGGAACGCTGATACGATGAGAAAATTTTTTGGATGCCATTTCAAAAAGGTCTTAGCTATTGCCCTTCGACGCGTCCCCCCTTTGGGGGACTTGCTCAGGGTGAACAGACCATTTGCTCATCCTGAGTAAGTGAGCGAAGCGAACGCATCGAAGGATGATGGCTCGCATTTTTTGCGTTGACGTCCAGGTATCAGACACTTCTACGGCTTGAACTGCAGGCGGCATAAATTAATAAGTCCTTCGGCATTTTTCCGAACTTAAAAAGTAATTATGGCAAGCCTGTACCTCCACATACCGTATTGCGAGAAGAAATGCGTGTACTGCGATTTCTATTCCATCGAGAATATGAATTCAATGGACATCTTTCTCAAGTCGTTGGAGAAAGAGATCGCGATGTACGCCGGCCAGTATTCTCACCGCGAATCGTTCGAAACGATTTTCTTCGGAGGTGGAACGCCTTCCCTCCTTCCCCCATCTACACTGGAAAGAATCCTCAACGCACTTCATAAACATTACAAAATAGATCCCGGCGCTGAAATAACTGTCGAAACAAACCCGGGGACAGTCGATGCGGAAAAACTTCGCGGGTACCGGTCGATCGGCATCAACCGTCTCAGCATCGGCATCCAATCATTCCACGAGGACGAGTTGAAATTTCTGAGCCGCATTCACACCGCGGAGGAAGCAACCGCATGCGTCGAGAACGCATACCTCGCAGGGTTTGAGAACGTAAGCGTCGACCTGATCTTTTCCCTCCCGAAGCAGACGCTTGAACGATGGAAAGAAAATCTCCGAAAGGCGATCGCATTACGGCCAAAACATATATCCGCCTACAGCCTGATCGTTGAAGAACATACGCCGCTTTTTTCAATGGTACAGAACGGGACGGTCAAGCCGCTGCCGGAGGAAAAAGATACCGCGATGTACGAAACAACGCTTTCAACAATGGCGGAAAACGGTTTCAGCCAGTACGAGGTCTCTAATTTTGCAAGTCCCGGCTTTGAAAGCCGTCATAACAAAAATTATTGGAATCACTCCAACTACCTCGGATTCGGGCCATCGGCGCATTCATTCTGGAAAGAGCATGCGACAGGCGGGCGCCGCTGGTGGAATGCAAGAAGCATAGCGCACTACTGCGATGCCATCAATAAGGACGCTGTTCCCGTTGCGGGTTCAGAGATTGTCGACAGGGATACGATGTTCAGTGAAGCTGTCTTTCTCGGCTTGCGCACCGGGGAATTAAGTGTGACAACGCTTCAGCAGCTGTATGGCGTCGATATGCTTTCCGTCCGTGGCGACAAGCTGAAACTTTTCTCGGATGAAGCTCTGCTGCATGTCAAAGACCGCCGCATCACGCTCACACGCAAGGGTTTTATGGTTTGCGATTCGATCGCTGAATCGCTGCTGTAGCCGGGTGAGAAAGCCAACCATTTATAGTAAATTCGTCATGCCATGACCTACGGTAAGACGCTTTCTTTGCGCCCCTCGTGAACTTCGTGGATACGCTAGGCCTATTGCCGAACTTTCAATTGCAATTAGAACACATTCAAACTATATTGAGCCTGTTTTCTCCGCCGCTCGACCCAGTTTTGCGAGGAAGTAATGGAACACAAGAAGCTTAACCGGCTAGTCGCAGGATTTGTTTTTTTCGTGTCGCTCGTCGTCTACATCAAAACGCTTGCCGACACCGTTGTTTTTTGGGATGTCGGTGAGTTCATCGCCGCCGCCTACCTGCTGCAGGTACCGCATCCTCCGGGCTCACCGCTGTTCCTTATCATTGCAAGAGTATTCGCGATGTTTCCAACGGCGCACGACGCCGCTGTTCGCGTTCATCTCGTCTCGCCGTTCGCGAGCGCATTCACAGCCTCATTTCTTTATCTCTCCATCGTTAAGCTCATCCTTTTATGGAAGGAAAAACCGTCTGCCGCATATGACAAATTCGCCTTGTACGGCTCGGCTGCCATCGGCGCGCTCTCGTTGACCTTCAGCCCGACATTCTGGTTCAACGCAGAAGAGGCCGAGGTGTACGGAATGAGCATGCTTTTTGTCGGCATGATAACATACCTTTCACTCAAATGGAACGAACGGGCGAATGAACCGGGGAACGAAAAATATATTTTGCTTATTGCGTACCTTGTCGGACTGTCGGTCGGCGTCCACCTGCTTTCCCTTCTCGTCGTCATTCCGTTCATGCTGATTTTCTATTTTCGCAGGTATGAATTTACGATGATCGGCTTCATAAAGTTCGGCGCCGCGGCGCTACTCATCTTCGGCATTGTATACCCCGGCATCGTGAAGTGGTTTCCCGGTTTGCTGAACGGGTCCGTAACGATTGGCGGAGAGGAATACAAGAGCTTGATCATCGGAGTATTGCTGTATGCAATCATCGCGGCCGCTCTTTACGGCGTCTACTATTCACACCTGCATCAGAAAAAATTAATGAACACAGCGTTGATGTCCGGACTCTTTATCGTATTCGGATACTCCACGTACACACTGGTGATGGTCCGCGCGAACGAGCATCTGCCGATGAACGAGAACGATCCGAGCACGTTCACCCGGCTAGAGTCCTACCTGAATCGGGACCAATACGGTGATGCGCCGTTAGTGAAGCGCCGGTACGGCACGGAGCCGCAGAATCAGGAGATGTACACGAAATATTCGAGCGACGGCGATTTCTTCTGGCGGTACCAGGTCAACCATATGTTTCTCCGATATTTCCTCTGGCAGTATGCGGGAATCGAAGGCGGCTGGCAGGATGCAGGGGTGAACTGGAAGCAGCTGTACGGTATTCCCCTTTTGTTCGGATGTATCGGTTGTTTCTATCATTTCCGCAAGGACCGGAAGATGTGGTTCGTCTTTCTCGCCTTCTTTGCGATCATGGGAATCGTTCTCGACGTTTATTTCAACATGCAGGAGCCGCAGCCGCGGGAGCGTGATTATTTTTACGTCGGTTCGTTTTTTGTTTTTTCCATCTGGATCGGCATGGGAGTGTTGGGGCTTGTCGAGTTTTTGCACAACATTATAAAGAATCAGCACGCCCGGGTATACACTGCGGGAGGAGCGCTTCTCCTGGCTGCCGTGTTCATCCCCGGCAACATGCTGCGAACAAATTACAAAGACGCAGACCGCACCGGAGACTATGTCGCATGGGATTATTCGTACAACCTTCTCCAGACGTGCGAACCGGACGCCATCCTCTTCACGAATGGAGACAACGACACTTTTCCTCTCTGGTATTTGCAGGATGTCGAGGGCATACGGCGCGACGTCCGCATCGTCTGCCTGAGCCTGGCAAACACGCCGTGGTACGTTACCCAGCTGAAAAATGACACGCCGTTCGGGGCAATGAAGGTGCCCATCGCCATGTCCGATGACCAGATCGGACGCATCGAGGCGATCCATTGGGAACCCCGGCAGATGAATCTTCCGGTTCCGCAATCCGTCGTCAACCAATTTGCGTACCTTGAAGATGCCGCAAAACTATCGCCCGCCGACGATACTTCGGTTACCCGGTCCGGCGTCATTCGATTTATCCTCCCGAACACGATCGCAATAAGATCCGTCAAAGCGCTGCGCGCTCAGGATATCGTAACGTGGAATATCATCGCAACGAACAAATGGCAGCGTCCAATCTATTTTGCGGAAACGTGTGCGCCCGACAGCAAGATCGGCCTGGAGCGCTATTTTCGTACGGACGGCCTGGCGGCACGGCTCGTGCCGTTTCAAGCCGCGAACAACTCCGGGATCATTGTTGATACTATTTTGGCGGCGAACCTCTATAATTCTCCCGGAGGATTTTCGAAAACATTTCAGCGAGGGTATAAATACCGCGGTTTGAACGACAGTACGGTATATTACGATGAGAACGCTGCACGGTTGATGCTGAATTACCGCAATGCCTTCCTGCGGCTCGCTACGTACCATCTCAATATTACCCATGACAGCGCAAAAGCGGGTCAGGCACTCGACTCGATGGAAACGAAAATTCCGCAAAATGTTTTCCCGATGGACAACCGCGTTCTCTTTGAAGTCGCGAATTTTTACAAATATGCTGGCGAGATCGCCAAATGCGACATGTACGCGAATGAGCTCACCGCGAAACTTATCGACTTCATCAAAAAGAATCCCAACGAGCCGCTGAATGAAACCAATCCGTATGCGGCCCTTTTTTCGGTGTATGAATTGCGCGGAGAGTACGACAACGCCATCGGTGTCTTGAATGAGATTAATGCCAGGTATGCCGCGACGACGCCCGGAGTTGCGGACCAGGTAAAGCAGCAAATCGCGAAGATGCGAATCAAAATGAGTATGAACAGTACCGCGATGAAGGATACTCTTGCGGTTCAATCCAAGAAGAAATAAGAGTGCAGTAAATCCGTTTTATTTATATTATTCATGGCACAGGGTTCAAGCAGGACTGCCTCATTTTCCAAAACAATAATCAATTATGAAAGAATCACGCCGCTCAAACTGGGAAAATTTCTGGGACGAAAAGAAAGATGTGCGGGAGGTCTATTCAAACTCGGACCGCGTCGTTCGGAATTTGTCGAAAATAACCGACTTAAAGGGGAAAAAAATTCTGGAAGTAGGAGCAGGTACGGGGCGCGACAGTTTTCCGCTGGTTGAGCGGGGCGCAGAGGTGTTCCAGCTCGACTATTCGATCAATTCGCTCAGGATCATGAAGCGATTGGCCGACGAAGAAAAGATCTCCGTGTCTATTGTCGGCGGGGACACGTTTTGCCTTCCGTTTCACGACGAAACCTTCGACGTTGTATTCCACCAGGGCCTTCTCGAGCATTTCAGACCGCAACAAGCCGAGGCGCTGCTTAAAGAAAACATCCGTGTCGTAAAAAAAGGGGGACTGCTGCTCGTCGACGTGCCCCAGCGCTATCACGTTTACACGCTCATTAAGCATTTTCTTATTGCCGTCAACAAGTGGTTTGCCGGATGGGAGAGAGAGTTTTCCGTGGGCGAACTTCGAGGCGAGATGGAGAGGCTCGGGCTGGAAACGGTCCACATCTACGGCGAGTGGATGTATCCCAGTCTCTTCTACCGTGCAATGCGCGAAGCCCTGTTGAAAACGGGAATAAAACTGCCGCTGTATCCTACATTCCTCCGCCCGCTGACGGCAATGAGACGCTCCGTGCGCGAAGCGCTTCGCGATACGCCGATCGCAGTCAATACATCCTTGTCGTTCGGACTCGTAGGGAGGAAAAGATAATTATGAATTATGAATTTAGAATTATTCCAATTCATAATTCCTAATTCAAAACTCCTAATTGCTCTCATGCGTATTCTCATCTTTAACTGGCAGGACATCAAGAACCCTCTCGCGGGGGGAGCGGAGGTCCATCTCCACGAAGTCTTCCAGCGTATCGCCGCCGCTGGTCATGACGTGACGCTTTTCTGCTCCCGTTTCGACGGCGCGCCGGAAAAAGAAGAGATGAAGGGCATTCACGTTATTCGCGAAGGGGGCCGTTCGTTCTTCAATTATCTTGTCCCGCAAAAATATTATTCGACCTTCAAGGCGCAAAAGTTCGACCTCGTGGTCGACGACATGAATAAGATCCCGTTTTATACTCCCCTGTTCGTGAAGGAGCCGCTGCTCGGCGTGACCCACCATCTTTTCGGAAAAAGCATCTTCCTCGAGGCCTCTTTCCCCGCCGCATCGTACGTCTATCTGACGGAACAGGCTGCACTTCCTGTGTACAAACGATTGCGTTTCATCGTCGGTTCGCCGAGCACCTACAAGGAATTGCTGCATGCGGGTTTCCCCGAAGAACGGACGCATCTCATCCATTACGGCGTCGATCATGATTCGTTCAAGCTCCTCGGAATTCCAAAGAGTCCGGTGCCTCTTGTCGGATTGGTCGGACGGTTAAAAAAATACAAAAGCGTCGGCCACTTGCTGGAGGCGTTTGTTGTCGTCCGGCAGGAAATGCCCGCCGCAAAATTGATCATTGTCGGGGACGGCGACGACAAACCGCGGCTGGAATCGATCGCACGCAAGCTCGGACTTTCTGATGCGGTGACCTTTACGGGATTCGTAAGCCAGGAAGAGAAAGTCAAATATCTGAATGAAATGCACATTGCCGTCAACACCTCGGCAAAGGAGGGCTGGGGATTAACGGCGATCGAAGCAAACGCGTGCGGAACGCCGACGGTATCGAGCAACGTGCAGGGGCTGCGCGATGCCGTTGTGGACGGCGAGACCGGCCTTCTTTACGAGTATGGAAACCGTGAACAGCTCGCCGAGAAAATATTGCTCATGCTCCGCGACGCGCATTTGCGCCAGCGCCTTTCTGAACAGGCCATGCTGCGCTCGAAGCAGTTTGACTGGAACATTGCCGCTGAACAAACGCTGGACGTCATCGAACGCGTGCGGTCCGAATACCATCGACGATAACAATCACGCAAGCCTCTTCTGAAGCCACGCGCAAACATCCGCTAAACTCTCTCCGCTGATCTCGTGCCCCATCGGATATTCGTTGTACACAAATTGAGCGTTTGATTTTGAGAACAATGCTTTCGCTTTTCGGGCGGCACTGACGGGAATAACGGGGTCGTTAACCCCGTGTGTGATGATGAAGGGACAGTTGCTTAGCGACTTCCATTTGAACTCCAGTTCAGGATGGTCACGGATAAATCCGCTCTGCGCCACCACCCCGGCAAATTTCTCGGGATGCGTCAACGACAATGCATACGCCATGATCGTCCCCATGCTGAAACCCAATAGAAATATTTTCCCCGCATCAATTTCAGATAGAGATGCTATCCCATCTGCAAATTTTATCAGGCGCCTGTAACTCTCCATAAACATGACGGGGTCGGCTGCTCCGTCATCGCTGAGTTCAAAATAGGTATATCCGCCGAACTCGAACGGGTACGGTGCGCGGATGCTGAAGACCGCCAGCCGGTCGTCAAAATACTGAGCAAGGCCGAGGAGGTCGTTCTCGTCGGCACCGCGTCCGTGCAGGAGGATCACGGCAGGAGATTTTCCGCCTGCGAGAAGTCTCGGTTCAAGAATTTTGTAGATGATGTCAGTGGGAATTTTGTTCATCGCGCCCCGCAAGAATTGGATAGCTCACCTGAGTATGTTCTGAATACCGACCCGGATCATCATCACCGCGATAGCCGCCATGAAGAGAGACGCAACTTTTCCGAACGCCCGGGAGCCGGCAACACCCATAACTTTCATCATGAATTCGGAAAAGTGAAAGACAAGCCACACAATAAACAAGTTGATAAAGAGCGAAGCGATCGACATCCAGTATCCGTAATTGTCCACTACGATGATGATCGATGTCAGCGCCGCGGGGCCCATAATCAGCGGGATGCCGATCGGCACCACGCCGACCGATGTTCCGGGGTCACGCTGCGTGTCTTTCGCAAAAAGCAACTCGTACACCGACAGCACGAGGAGAACAATTCCGCCGCCGATGCGGAAATCGTTCTCGGTGATACCGAGAAACGAGAAGATAAGTTTTCCCGAAGCGAGAAAAACCAGAGCAACGGCGCCGGCGGTGAGCGTCGCCTCGATCACGAGGCGTCTCTTCGCTTTTGTGCTCATTCCTGTGGTGAGAGAAATGAAGATCGGGAGAGCACCGACGATATCGATGGCGACAAACAGGGGGATAAACGCCATCAAGAGATTGTGGAGGGAGAGTTTCATTGCCGATTATTCAACCGAGATCCCGGCTTGTTTGAGCGATTCGCTGACGATGCGAAGAACATCGGACTCGGGAATCAACAGGCGTGCTCCTGACGTGTGGATCGCTTGCGCGAGAGTGCCCTGCCTCTCTGAGAGAAAACTCCACACGCAGAATCCGAGCCGATTCTGGTCGTTAGGTTCACGCGTTGGAATCGTTGCGACGCTCGCGTAAGCAATTTTTTCGAGTGTCGAGGGGGCAAATTCTTTCACCTTTGCCGGTGCGACGGTTGTCATGATTATTCCTTCTTGGTTATTGAGGCATCCGCTAAGAACACAGAGGCACGAAACCTATACAGAAAACATGTTCTTGTACTTCGCCAGAATAAATTCTTTATCAATGAATACTGATCGTCATGCGTTATATCAAACTCTTCGTGTCCTTAGTGGATCTTCCGCGCTGATATTTTTATCTGCAGGTACTTAATGATTCCCGGAAGCAGCGATACGAAAACGACGGCGACGATGACATAATTGATATTTTTCCCGATATCCGGTATTGTCGATCCTAGAAAATATCCTATTAACAGCATGCTTGTGATCCATCCGATCGCGCCGATAATGTTGAAGGATGCGAACCGGGTATATTTCATCTCAGCGATCCCGGCGACGACGGGCGCAAACGTCCGGGCAAACGGCATGAACTGCGCCATAACGATAGTAATCGGCCCGTAATGCTCGTAAAATTCTTTTGTCTTCAGAAGATGCTTTTTTTTGAAAAATCGGGATTCTTCCCGAGCGTACAGCGCGTGTCCCCCCTTTTGACCGATAAGGTAGCCCGTCGTGTTTCCGAGAATTGCGGCAACGATCAGCAAAAAAATCAACACGGTCACATTAAAATACCCTGCGGCGGCAAACAAGCCGGCAGTAACGAGCAATGAATCCCCAGGCAGAAAAAAACCGACGAGGAGTCCGGTTTCGGAAAAGACAATCAGCGCGAGGCCGGGATATCCGGCCCATTGAACGAGTTCTTTGACATTGGTTAGCTTTTGAAAGAGTTCTTTGAGCGCGTCCATAATTATTTTTGATTTACAATTTGCAATTCTCGATTTATGAATGCCGATTGACGATTCGCAAAGCGCTACTGCGGCAATTCAATAATCAATCAGCGATCGGCATCCGTCAGTCACCGGGCGGCCATCGCAAGGAGTAACACTCCGAGTGCGATACGATAAAAAATGAAGACATACGTCGTGTGCGTCTTGAGATACCGCAGCAACAATGCGATCGACGCGTATCCGACAATTCCCGACACAAGCGTTGCGGCCACAACGTTGACGACACCGAGGTCATGCATAAAATGGCGCATCTCATATAACTCCAGCATACCGCTGGCAAAAACCGCAGGAACACTGAGGAGAAACGAGAACCGGGCAGCGTCGGCGCGGTTGATCCCTAGAAACAAGCCTGCGGTGATCGTAGTGCCGGAGCGGGACGAGCCGGGGATCAACGCCAGTGATTGAGCGAATCCGACAATGAGGCTGTCGAGCCATGTAACATCTGCCATCTTCTTCTTTCGCGAACCGACTTTTTCCGCAAGCAACAGAATAAGAGCAAGGGCGATCGCACTTATCCCGATAACCATAAGGCTTTTTGTGAGAGCCCCCTCGATGATCTTTCTGAACGCGAGGCCGATCACCGCCACCGGCAATGTGCCCAGAATAATATACCAGCCCATGCGCGCTCTGCCGAGGCCGTTCGCGGGCGACCGAATGTATCGTATACCGTCGACAAAAAAACCTTCAACAATTTCTACAAGGTCTTTAAAAAAGTAGATAATAACGGCGGCCATGGTACCGATCTGGATCACCGCGATGAACGCCGTCCATTCGTCCGGCCGGTCAGGGTTTATTAAGCCAAGGAGCGAGCCGGCAATCGTAAGGTGCGCGGTGCTGCTGACGGGAAGGAATTCCGTGATTCCTTGAATGATCCCGAGAAGAATCGAATAAAAAAGCGACATTCAGCTACCCGGTGAGTGTGGTGGATAAAAAAAGAGGAGGTATCTGATCCTCCTCAATGTGACAATGAAATAAGATACCGAAAATTTGGAAACGACGCAAGAAAGGGGTTTTCCAGCGGTGGATTTATAAGAAAAGCGCCAACATATGCGGATTTGTTTGGAACGCGTCGATACTCATTATCTCGCTCCCAAACGGAACCCGGAAACGAGATAAGTTTGTTGATCACTTCTTCACTCCCCTCCGCCAGGTGCCGGCTGCCGGTGCTTATCAATCCAGTAACCCCAAAGGACAAGAAGCCAAACGGCCATCGCAACAATCGCAAGCGCTGTGACATTCGGCGGCGGCCCTCCGACGATATTTCCGACTGCAATGAATACGAGGAAGATGATCAACGACAAAAATGAATATTTTCCAACACGGTCGATTGCAGCGGTTGAACGCAGATAGAGGATAATGCCAATTGCGAACATCACGCCTTCAACCGCGATCGTGGCGGGTATAGATTTCCACAAACCCAAACCAACGTACGTCTTCAAGCCGGGAACGAGCGGCAAATCCGCCCGGTGAGCAACGAAATCGAGCACCCAGTGACTTAGCACGCAGGCCGCAAGCACCCACGCATTCTTTACCGAGCGGCGGAAGGCGTAGTACACCAATCCGAAAACGATTGCCCAGCCAATCCCGCTGAGAAGGCTGTGGGATACCGGGTAATCGTAGAAATCAAGCGGCGTGAACGCAGTATCTCCCGGATTGATTCGCACATGCTCAATGCCGAGGAGCAAAAATACCGGCCAGAGCAGGTCCACAAACTGTGCGGCCATGATGAGCGTGCCGAGCGAAACTTTTGGAGCCGCCTTTTTTGCCCCCAGCGCAACTGCAATATGTCCGATGAACATTGAGGTCTCCTTTAAGTACTCGAATCCATTGTAAGAATAAATATTCCTGTCATCGATAACCCCACCCTATCCCTCCCCTGATAGGGAAGGGAATATTAGAAGATGTCGCCGATCCCCAGCGTTAACGCAAGGCTGCGCGGCTCAACTCCTCGCCACGTCAAATCGAAACGAAGAATGTCTAGAATGCGGTTTATGCTTACTCCTCCTTCGTAGTACCATCCGTTTGTCGTTTTAAATGTAGGCGGCCCAGCGAATACCGACGGCGTGAGCCACGATTGAGCGACAGACGCGAACACGATCAGCTCGAGGTTGCTCTCATAGAGAAAGGGAATTCCGCTCGCGAGAAACGGCAACCGCCTGAAATTGTGTTCGAGCGAAAGAAGCATGAACCGGTCTCCGGAGAATTCTTTCACTCCCGCAGCACGCAGCCCCCCGAACCATGCCGTTCCAAGGTAGCTCGATTCCAGATTGAAGAGCCGCTGCGGCAGACGATCGCCGGCGAGCATCCCGCCGCTCAAACTGATGGACATCGTCGGATTGAAGAATAGACTCATGTCGTACGTCGGAAACTTCACCCGCAGTGCGCCGGCGATTCTCGTGAATCCGAAATCGCTGCTCAGAAGACTCTTGGAGGAATATTCGATCGAAGTATGAGCTGTAAGATAGGGATTGCTGAAAAAATACTGCAGCTCGTCCCCATACTGCGCATTGAATGTGAGCGCACGAAGTGTACCGTCGGCGATCGGCGGGTTCAGACGGTAGGTTCTATCGCGGTCAAAAAAGCTGTACTCCGTTATATTTTTGAGAGAGGTTTCGTACTCATTGGTGTAGCCCAGCTGAGCGTGCACACCGGGAGCATCCTTCCGGGGGACAAGATTCCCTTCAAGGAACCCATGCCATCCCCGCGAAAGAAAATAATCGCGGTAGTCATCTTTCGAAAAAAGTGAACCGAGAAGGATTTCAAGATCTTCAAAGTACCCTTCGTCCGGGCGGTTGTCAAGCCTGCGGTACACGGTACCTCCGATCCCGAGCAAACGCTGAGGGGCGAAATAATACGTTGCACCTCCGGAATACTTCCATCGCTTGTCGTCGAAGCAGTATCCCAATCCGCCGCGCAGCGCGAGAGAATTGGTCACCGAATCAATGTCGAACTTTCCGCCCGTGAACAATCCTTCCACACGGTTGAACCGAAGGTCAACGTACGATAAGCCGGCAACGCCCGCGTTAAGAGAATTCAGCGATTTTGTTTTCCGCCCGATCTGACTTTCAATGGTGGCAGTACTGTCCAGAGTATTATAGGCCTGCTCCTCTTTGACATTGAGCGGAAGAAGAGGGTGCTCGGCCCAATAGCTGGAATCGAATTTTGATGCCTCGGGTGCGACGGTCAGCCGCGGCATCACCGCGATGCTGTCGGCAAAGTCAGGGTTGATTTTGTAGTCCGACATGACAACATACCGCACGAAAGAAAATTTAAGAAGCGAGAACCCCATCAAGTTCACGTCGGCTTTTCCCCGCACCCTGTAATCGACCGGCATCCAGAAACGATTTTCGTAGAGCCGGAATTGCTGCAAGTAGTGAAACGCCACGTTCTTCAGAAACGGGATTGCGAACGCTTCGTTTGGCACGAAATCAACGTTCATGACGGCATAGCTTCGTTCGGCAATTGAGATCCTCCCGCGGAAAAGGGGCCTCACCCTCGATCGCGGAATAACGTCGATGTCGTACACGTCCATTCCATCCATCGAACGAGTCCGGACGAGCTTATAATCATAATAAGAAAACGCGTCGGGGGATGTCGGACCGATAAATTTGAACCCTCCCGTGACGACAGTATCATCGTTGAAATTCGTCACTTCGCCGATGCGATTGACGATCTCTCCCATCGCGAGGTTTTTCGTTTGCCGTTTTTGGTGAACGACCTCGCGAAGCGAATCGTTTGCCCGCCAGTACAGCGTGAGATACGACTCCGAAATTGCCCCGATGGCGGTATCGAGGTCGATGGTGATCCGGCTGTAGGCCTCGGCCTGGAACGTTCTCAGCGCTCCCATCCACTTCGGCTTGCTTTCAATCGCACGGCGGATAATTTCGATGGCCGGGTCTTCGTCGGTGACGACGATCTCGGGCATCCTGATCGCCTCGGGCTGCAGCGCGGCACGAAGTTCCTGGGCGTTTGACGGCGACACATTTACCGTATCCGAACGATAGCCGAGAAAGCTTATGATGAGAGTCGACGTTCCGGCCGGGACTGATAGCTGGAATTGCCCGCGTTCATTGGAGATCGTCCCCCTGTTGGAGGGCCCTTCCACGCGGATGGTTGCAGCCGGGAGCGGCATATTCGTCGCAGCGTCGAGGACGGTACCGGAAACCATATACTGCAGTTGACAAACCGCAATAAACGGAAAGAGAAGGAATAATAAGAATAGGAAAATGCGCTGAGAAGGCACGGAATGCAACTCTCTCTTCATCAAAAGTGATCCCCACATTCAGAATTGTGCAATGCAACTAGCACGCAGTGTTTCAAATGTAATCATATCAAGGAATTGATTCAATACAAATTTGAACTGCGACAGACACGACAGATAAGAAATATTGTATCCGAGCGAAGCCGTGACCTCGCCCTCTACGGCTGCAATGTTGCATCTCCTCCATTTTCTTCCCATATTCACGGAGCATACCCATGAGATCGATCGCCGATTACATATCAAAATTAAGTCAGCGGGACAGCAGGATGATGAAGGGGGGAATTTTTTTCCTCTTTGTATTTCTTGTCGCGTTGATGTTCCCGAGCGGAGAATCGATCGAATCCGACTACCATGTCGGAACAATCTGGACGGACAAAGACCTCATCGCGCCGTTCCTGTTTCCCATTTACAAAGAGGAGCGCGATTACCAGCGTGAGAAAACGCTCGCCGCTCAAAGCGTCCATAAAGTTTTCGAAGAAGACCTGGGAGTTCCGCACAGTAACATTGATTCGCTGCAGAAATTTTTCGCTTCACTTCAATCAATCCTCGACACCCGCGCGGCCTTCCGCCGCCAGCAGGAGTTGGAACGGAAGAACAGGCATGCCGGCAAGCACGGGCTTGCCGTCGATTCTGCCGCCTTGAGCAGCCGCATTCGCAGTATTCCCGTCAACATTACGGAAAACGAATGGGAAACGCTACAGCGGCTCCGGTCCGCCGACGCGTACGAGGGAAATCCCCGGTATCAATTTTCATTGCGGCGGTTGCGACGCGACGTGCTGCTGGTCGTGAACGAGCTCTATCTGCAGGGGATACTCAACGTACGAAAAGAATCGGTCGGTACGGGGACCACTATCGCCTTCCGCAAGAGGACCGACGAACAAATAACGCCGATCAGCAAATTTCTCGACGTTGATGACCTTGGCCGGGCTGTTCAGCAAACATTTATTTCAGGCTACAAGAGAGAGAACGATACTGTCTCGATCGCGACGAAAATTGCGCTCTCGTTCCTTTCCCCCAACATCATCTTTCAGAAAGCCCAGACCAATAAAGAGATCGCGATCGCTCTGGACGAAGTGCCGCGCACCGTCGGGATTGTGCAGGAGAACGAGCGCATCGTCGCCACCCACGAGCGCATCACGGATGACGTTAAACTGAAGCTCGATTCGCTCCGCAAGGCAAAAGCGGAACGGGGCGCAGACGTCAATCAGGTGACAACCTTCCTTGGAAAGTTTCTCCAGATATTTGCCATTTCGTTCCTTTTTGGCATCTACTTGTACTTGTTCCGCAAGCGGATCTTTCACGACAATTCCAAAATCCTGCTGATCACCCTCATCGTGCTCCTGGAAGCGCTGTTGGCGTACGTCACCCTGCACATGAACGCCGAAGCCCCGATCGAACTGCTGATCGTTGTCCCCGCCGCATCCATGCTCCTGTCGATCATCTTCGATTCGAGGGTCGCGTTCTATTGTACGGTAACGATGGCGTTCGTCGTTGCGGGAATTCGGGGCAACGATTATTCGATCGCGTTTTTCTCTGTCATAGCCGGATCGCTGGCAGTGTACACGGTACGGGATATCAAGCACCGGACGCAGATCTTCCGCTCCATCATTTTTATTTTCCTCGGCTATTTTGTGTCGATTGTTGCAATGTCGCTGGAGCGGTACGACTCGCTCACGTCGGTGCTGAATCAATTGACGATGGCGGCGGCGAACGCCGTTTTCTCGCCGGTGCTGACGTATGGTCTGTTGATCTTCTTCGAGCGATTCTTCCATATCACGACCGACCTGACACTGCTCGAGCTGTCAGACTTCAACCAGCCTTTGCTGAAAGAACTCTCGCAAAAAGCTCCGGGAACGTTCAACCATTCCATCAATATGGGGTCGCTCGCCGAATCCGCCGCCGAGGCGATCGGGGCAAATGCTACACTGGCGCGGGTGGGAGCGTACTACCACGATATCGGAAAGATCACCAAACCGACGATGTTCGTCGAGAACCAGCTCGGCACGATCAACAAACACGAAAGGCTCACCCCGAAATTCAGCGCTCGCGTGATCGCGGCGCATGTCAAAGACGGAATCACCCTGGGACAGGAATTCGGACTTCCTTCCGTCGTCACCGATTTCATTCCGATGCATCACGGCACGACGATGATCGGTTTCTTTTACGAGCAGGCGCTGAAGAAGAAGGGCGAATTTGAGACGGTCGATGAGAATGAATTTCATTATCCGGGTCCAAAACCGCAGACGAGAGAAACGGGCATCGTGATGCTTGCCGATGCCGTGGAAGCGTCCACGCGTTCAATCGAAAATCCGACAGTGCAGAAGATCGAGGAGCGGATCGACGAGCTTATCAAAGCGCGCTTCATGGACGGGCAGCTCGACGAATGCGACCTGACGCTGCGCGACCTCACCCGCATCAAAGTCAATTTTGTGAAGATCCTTACCGGCATTCATCATTCTCGCATGCAGTACCCGGAACAACAACTGCCGCCGGCCGCAGAACCGGTACTCGTGGAAGAAACCCCCGTTCCGCTCAAACGAGAGAGCCCGGAAGCGATACGTCCGAGAGTACGCCGCCGTGCATCCGGCCCTTCCTCGAAGCCGTCAAAAGAATGACGTCCGACATAGAAAAGTTCTTCCGCTTTCTCCAGTTTGAAAAGAGTCTCGCCACCAACTCCATCGAGGCGTACCGGCATGACATCGCCCGGTACGCGGTGTTCCTCGAAGTACGCGGCATCGCAGCGGCCACCAGCGCAACAGGCGACGACGTCGCAGCCTTCATCCACGAACTGCACCGGCTCGGGCTTTCGGCCCGGAGCGTCGCGCGCAACCTTTCGGCGGTAAAGAGTTTTCACCGCTTTCTCCTTGGAGAAAAGATCACCACAAATGATCCGACGCTGACGATCGAGCTTCCGAAAAGAGGCAAGGCTCTCCCGGATGTCCTCAGCGTCGACGAGATCAACAAAATCATCGACGCAACGTCACAAAAAAAAGAGGACGAGAAGAAACTATGGATCCGGGACCGTGCAATTCTGGAAACCCTGTACGCTACCGGAATGCGCGTGTCGGAATTAACGGAACTCAAACAATCGAATGTTTCCTTCGACGATGAGCTGGTGCGCGTGTTCGGCAAAGGTTCGAAAGAGCGGCTTATCCCGATCGGGAAACCCGCCCTGCAGTGGATACAACGATATCAAACAGAGGTGAGAGGGAAGCTCGCCGAGACGCACGCTACCAACAACGCCGTCTTTCTCAACTGGCGCGGCAGATCGATGTCCCGCGCAGCAATCTGGAACATCGTGAAGGAATACACACACCTCGCACGCATTTCTAAAGAAGTTCACCCGCATACATTCCGCCACTCGTTTGCCACACACCTCCTTGAAGGAGGAGCCGACCTTCGCGCCGTTCAGGAAATGCTCGGCCATGCCGACATCTCGACTACACAAATTTATACCCATATCGACAGGGAGTTCGTGAAAGCCGAGCACAGGAAGTATCATCCGAGAGGATGAAGGGGGCAGTTTTACCAGAGACACATAGCCGTGAAGATTTATTTTCATCGCATTTTCATCTCGTTCCCAAACTCCGTTTGGGAACGTCGTCCACAGCCCCTCTTGTGCGTATTTTCTTGAAGCGGAGCTTCACAAGAGTTCGTTCCCAACGGGACGTTGGGAACGAGATCAAAAGCGGGACGAAGTGAAGAATCTAAGCAGTTACTATGACATAGATCCTCCGCTTCGCTCAGGACAACATATGGCTAAAGCCTTCCCTTTAATTAAAGAGTGCAACACCCACGCCACTTGACTTTTTTTTGATTTTTTTGCTTCATTATAGAGACAAAGAGAACCCGCCGGCACGATTGTCCGAGTAGCGAGGGCACGCCGTCGGGCTTTTGTATTTTTTTGAGGACAGCTGCAACCTATGATCATCATGAAATTCGGCGGCACGTCGGTAGAGGACGCCGCAGCAATAAAAAATGTGACCGAAATCGTCCGGAAAGAGATTCCTCGTCGGCCGGTCGTCGTCGTCTCCGCCTGTGCCGGAGTGACGAACCTGCTGTTGAAAACGGCGGCACTGGCGTCGAAGGGGAAGAAAGACGATGCGCTGCAGAACGTCGCCGCAATCGAAGGCAGACACAAGAACATCGCCAAGGAATTGTTTGATGCCGACAACGCGAAATTTCTCTTCAAGCATATCTCGGTTTTTGCCGAAGAACTCGCCGCGCTTGTCAACGGCGTTGTCATCCTCGGTGAACTGACCCCGAGGTCGCTCGATACCTTTGCATCGTACGGCGAACGGATGTCATCCTTTATCATCCACAATTATTTTGAAGCGTGTAAACTCAAGTCCTTCCTCGTCGATGCACGCTCATTCATGATCACAGACGATCAGTTCACCAAAGCGCTCCCCCTCTTCGATACCGTCGAGCGAAAATTGCGGGAGATCGTCCAGCCGAAGGTCGAGAACAACTACGTCGTCATTACGCAGGGATTTATCGGGTCGACCCAATCCGGAATTACGACCACAATCGGGCGGGGAGGCTCCGACTACACGGCGGCGATTGTCGGTTCGCTCCTCGATGCCAAGGATATCCAGATCTGGACCGACGTCGACGGCATCCTGACCTCGGACCCGAGCGTCGTGGATAACGCAAAGAAAATCAAAGTGATGTCCTTCAACGAAGCGGCGGAACTCGCGTATTTCGGGGCACGGGTGCTTCATCCGGAAACAATACTCCCCGCGGTCAAGAAAGACATCCCGGTCCATGTGTTGAACTCGCGCCGTCCCCAATCGACCGGCACGCTGATCATCGCGAAACCGGAGGTCGCCACCGAGTGCGTGGTGAAGTCGATCGCCTACAAAGAGGGCATCACGCTTATCAGCATCGTTTCGACGAGAATGTTCCTTGCCCACGGATTTCTGGAGCACGTCTTCGACGTCTTTCACAAATACGAAACGGTCGTGCATACGGTGGCGACCTCGGAAGTGAGCATCTCGGCCACGATCGACAACGTCGAAAATCTCGGACTCATCCTGCAGGAGCTGAAGACATTTTCCACAGTGAGCGTAAGCGACAGAAAGGCGATCGTCTGCGTTGTCGGCGAGCATTTGAAGAACAGCCCCGGCGTCGCGGCAAAGGTGCTGAGCGCGATCACCGATATCAACGTGAACATGATCTCCCAGGGAGCCTCTGAGATCAACATCAGTTTCGTCATCGACGAAGAGCACGTAGACGATGTTGTCCGGAGACTGCACAAGGAATTCTTTTCAGACGTCAAACACTTAACCGAAATATTCGAATAGCCCACGAGAGGATGAGAACGCATGAAGCTGTATAAGGTTGCAGTTGCCGGCGCCACCGGCATGGTCGGCAGAAAAATGATCCAGGTCCTTGAGGAACGGGAGTTCCCGGTCGGAGAGCTCATTCCGCTCGCTTCAAGCCGGTCGGCGGGACAAAAAATAAAGTTCAAAGGAGCCAGCGTCCGCGTCGAAGAGTTGACGCATGAGATCCTTTCCCAGCGCAACATCGAGATCGCGCTTTTTTCCGCCGGCGCGTCGGTGAGCCGCGAGTTCGCCCCGACGGCTGCGATGCACGGAACGCTTGTCATCGACAACAGCAGCGCCTTCCGCATGGAACCGGACATTCCTCTTGTCGTGCCGGAGGTTAATCCCCAAAAAATTTTCGACCACATGGGGATCATTGCGAACCCGAACTGTTCGACGATCCAGATGGTCGTTGCGCTCAAGCCGCTGCACGACCGGTTCAAGATCAAACGGATCGTCGTATCGACATACCAATCTGTAACGGGAGCAGGCAAAAAAGGGTACGACCAGCTGATGAAAGAACTGAACAAAGAAGAAATCATCGCAAAAAAATTCCCCTACCAGATCTCGTTCAACTGCCTCCCGCATATCGACGACTTTATGGATGACGGATATACCAAAGAAGAAGTGAAAATGATGAAGGAAACGCAGAAGATCATGGGAGACAATTCCATCAAGGTTACCGCAACGTGCGTCCGGGTTCCTGTCATCGGCGGACACAGCGAATCGGTGAACGTCGAGTTTGAAAAACCGTACGATCTTGTGGATGTGAGGGAAATTCTGCGGAAGGCGCAGGGCGTGGTCGTGCAGGACGATCCGAAAGACAAACAGTATCCGATGCCGATCTGGGCGTACGATAAAGACGAAGTGTTTGTGGGGCGGTTGAGACGCGATGAGACGGTGAAGAGCGGCTTGAACATGTGGATCGTTTCCGACAACATCCGGAAAGGCGCCGCGACGAACGCCGTCCAGATCGCCGAAGCCTGGATCGCAGGGAAACAGGACTAGTCCGCTGACGGAAAAACATTCCTCACGCAAAGACGCCAAGGCGCAAAGTAAGATTTTCCATTTTTACCTGAACAGCTGTTTTGATCTCGTTCCCAAACTCTGTTTGGGAACGCCGTCCGCACCACTTTTTTGCGTTGCATTGTTATGAAGTAGCGCTTCACAACAGCGCGTTCCCAACGAGACGTTGGGAACGAGGTAATAACGAGGTGATACTTGAACAGCCGTTTCGATAACGACTAAACCATGGCCGATCATTTTACATACCAAAACAAAGAAATGTTTTGTGAAGATGTAAAGATCGCCGACATCGTTCGTGATGTCGGGACGCCGGCGTACATCTACAGCAAGGCGGCTTTCGTCGAGGCCTTCCGCGAATTCGATTCCGCATTTTCAGAAATCGACCATCTCGTTTGTTATTCACTCAAAGCCAATACCAATCTCAATGTGTGCCGGATATTTTACGATGCGGGGAGCGGTATTGATTGTAATTCCGGCGGAGAATTTTATCGTGCACTGAAAGCCGGCGTCGACCCGCATAGAATCGTTTTTACCGGCGTAGGAAAGACCGAAGAAGAGATCCGCACGGTGCTCCAGCATCCCGTCATCATGCTCAAAGCGGAATCGCTGCAGGAGCTGCACCTCATCAACAGGATCGCGGGTGAATTGAACGTTAAGGCCCCCGTCGGCATCCGCGTAAATCCCGACGTCGACGCGAAAACGCATCCTTACATTTCGACCGGATTGTCTGAAAACAAGTTCGGCATTGACTCTTCCCAGGCACGTCACGCATTCGAGCTCGCAGCATCGCTGTCAAACCTTTGCGTCGTGGGCATTGATATGCATATCGGTTCGCAGATCACGAGCGCGGGACCAATTATTGAAGCGTGCAAGAAGCTCGCGGAACTTGCCGCAGCGTTGAAGGGCCAGGGTATCACAATCAGCCACTTCGACGTCGGCGGCGGCCTTGGGATTTCGTACAACGGCAGCCCAAGCACCTCACCCCGCGAGCTTGCAAAAGAACTTCTTCCGACCCTTGCGGGTATCGGCTGCAAAATTCTCTTTGAACCAGGCAGATTCCTTACCGCGCGCGCAGGCATTTTGGCGACAAAAGTGCTCTACACTAAACAGAACGGGGAAAAGAACTTTATTGTCGTGGATGCCGCGATGAATGACCTCCTCCGCCCGAGTCTTTACAAAGCCTTCCACGAGATCAGGCCCGTCACACAAAAAAGCACCGCGACTATTATCGCAGATGTTGTGGGCCCGGTGTGCGAGTCGGCAGATTTCCTCGCGCAGGGACGTGAGATCCAGCAAAGCGATCAGGGGGACCTTCTCGCCGTCATGTCCGCCGGCGCATATTCGTTCGTAATGAGTTCGAACTATAATCAGCGCCGCCGCGCGCCGGAAGTGATTGTCGACGGGACAAATTATTACGTCGTGCGCGAGCGCGAAACGTACGAAGACTTGATCGCCAAAGAACGCCTCATCCCCAGCCTCATCAGTCCGCAGTAAGAAACCTTCGCAAAAACCGTTCTATGTGAATCATAATACTCGGGCTTGACTAATCGACTCCTGTCAGCTATCTTTAACCAATGCCAATTACCCAACGACGTCTTATTCCACTCCTGTTGCTCTTTGTGTATGCAACGGGCTTATTGCTTGTTGCGCCCCATGCCGACCTGGACTTTGTTTCAGGCACCGGCACAGCGCAAATTGCAACACATGCCGATGCGGATAATTGCAAGCACATCCCGATCTCGCAACTGGATTCGTGCGCTCTTTGCTCTTCTGTCGAAGGCAGGGCTATTCTCACTCCGGCTCCTTTTACGCTGGAGTTTCTTGACACGGCTCCAGTTACGCCGGTCTTCGCATTTTCTTCTTCATATTCATTCGCCCTTTTAAATTCTTTTTCCCGTCGCGGTCCCCCCTCTCTCCTCGCCTAATTCACCCAAACATTCTGTTTGATTCAAGAGATGCGGGATAACTAGCCCGTGTTTCTCATACTCTATTATTTTTTGAGGGAAAAAGAATTATGCGTTCTATTCTTATTCTATTGATAATCTTAGCCAGCTCTAACCTGCTATTTGGACAGTACACGCCTAAAACAGATAACGTAACTGGCTTCGGTGTTTCTCAGTCTGTCGGAAGTAATCTTCCTGAGAAACAAAATACTCTCACAAAAGAATTACGAGGCAAAGAACTTCCGGGCAATGACGCCGATGAGCCTGCGGCGGACGATGACCGTCTTCAATTCCGTGTCTCGGTCAACGACGCCGACGGCAATGTTCCTATGGAGCTTGCACGTGTCGCACTCTCGAAAGATGGAAGATATATTGCCGACGCCGTGACCAACCCTGCTGGCCAGGCGCGCTTTCGCGACATCAAGGCGGGGTTCTACCGGATCACCGCATGGTTTGTTGGATATGACACATTCGTAGACTCGATCACGGTCGACAAGGAACACAGTACATACAAAATCGCACTCCATTCATTAGGAACCACGGAAAAGGAAGTCGTCGTAGTTGGACATCGGGATCCGACCTCTTCTAATATCAATCCGGTGACCGCCAACCAGGTCTTTGAATCGGAAACCTTCCATGCACCGCCAACGGCACGAATGACAAACGTTATCCAGGAAAATCTCATGGGAGCGGCGCGGGCTCCAACCGGAGAAGTACACGTCCGAGGACAACACGGCGAGTTCACGTACTATGTCGATGGCATTCCGGTTCCGCTAGGCGTATTTGGGGGACTCAATGAAGTTGTCGATCCGAAAGTTATCGATCGCATCACATTTATCACCGGCGGTTTTCCTGCCGAGTACGGCGGACAAATGTCTGCCATCATTGACCTTAACAACCGTGTCCCGACCGGTACGTTTCACCTCGATGCATCAACATATGCTGGCAGCTACCTCGTCTTCAATGGGACAAAATCTTTTTCACCCGGCACTTCATCGGCTGCGGGAGATACTCTTGGAAGCAGGGTCGGGCCACTTCGCGCTCTCAACTCCAACGGAGACGATCTTTCAATCAGCGATCATCTCGGAAAGCTCGGGTTCTTCCTTTCGGGTTCTCGACAGGAGACCGACCGGCGCATCGACACGCCCACTCCGGATATTTTCAACGACCATGGCTTCGACTATTTCCTTTATGGAAAATTTGACTATGTTCTTAGCGACAACGAATATTTGACGGCGAACCTTAATCTCGGGAAGACCAATACGCAGGTTCCCTACGATTCTGTCGAAGCTATCGCTCAAGACATCCAGCAAACATCCAACTCCTTTCAAAACGTTTCGTACTTCAAGACACTAAACTCCGACATAGATCATGAGTCGAACCTCTTTATCGGAGGTGATGCCAGGGAAGGAGAGCTCATATACACGCCCGGGTCGGTCGACCCGCCCAATTTTCAATTTGCTGGCGACACAGTGCATAATTACCTACTCTCCGAACACAGGACATTTACAACGATCGGGATGAGAACGACATTCGACAAGCGAATCTCACACGAGTTCATGTATAAGGTTGGGTTCAATTTTTCCGCCACAAGCGGTAAAGAGGATTATACTTCCAGGGATTCGCTCCAAAACCCAGGTCCAACCTCCGACATAATCTTTCACGGATCCGATTTTGGAGTGTTCGCAGAGGTTGATTATCACCCGATGGAATGGACATCGTTAGAACTAGGTGAACGGTACGACCAGCATATCGCCCCTGATGCGCCACTCCAGAACCAATTCAGTCCCCGGATTAGATGGAATTTTCTCGTCAATGAGAATAACACGGCATATTTGTATTACGGAAAACTATTCATGCCGACAAATATCGAGGGACTGAGAACCATCGCCCTCAACGTGAGCAACACTCTTGTTCCGACGCTGCCGGAGCGGGATGATTTTTACGAAGCCGTTTACACGCACGGTTTCGATTTTGGACTTCGGAGCAAGCTGGCATATTTCTACAAATACGCGACGCCGGGAGTCGACGACCAGACCGTCGGCGGAAGCGCCATCAAGACGCCCGTCAACATCCAGGAAGTGAAAACGCAGGGAATGGAACTCGGACTCACATACAATCTTCCTGAAACTCCTTTTTCCGGATTCCTCAATGGAGCGCTTACGCATGCATACGGAACCGGGCTCATCAGCGGCGGGTTCCTAGATTTTGACACGGACGGAAGTGGAACGGACCTCGACCATGATCAGCGGCTCTCGGTTACCACGGGTATCAACTATCAACCGCGCGATTGGTTTTACAATCTTGTAGGAATCTACGGCTCAGGGCTCGCGAACGGAAATCCCAACGGCGATCCTTACAAGAACGGACTTTTCGATTTCAACACAGCACAGCATACGACTCCATCGTGGATTTTCAACGTTGGTATCGGCCATACGATTCATCTTCAAGAAGGCTCTTCGCTTGAGCCTTCACTCTACATCTCGAATCTGCTGGACAAGGAACACCTGATAAAAGGAGCGTATTTTAGCGGAGCGAGCTGGGAGGAACCTCGAAATATGGTGTTTAAGCTCTCATACCATATGTGAGCAATAATCCGAGAAAACGGGAAAAGAAAAAACTCTGCCGATGGTGATGCTTTAAATGTGCTTTGACTAAGGAAAAAATTTTGTACATTCTTGATGCCTAACCACCGTCTTCACCACAAGTGACATCAAGAGTGTGCGATTATGGGAGTCCGTCTTAGACATGCATCGTGCATCACCCTGATGCTGTGCCTGCTTGGCACAGTTTCCCGATCGGAAACCGGCTTACCTGAAACTCTCGCGAGCTATTCCAGCCGCCATTCGGAAGGCAGAAGCATCGTTTTCATCACGTCAACCGGCCAGAAGCTTCGGGCAACACCGTATGGCGATTGCATCGTCCGCGTACAAGCTGTCCGGAAAGACGAAGAGTTCTTTCCCGACGATCGGTATGAAATGGTTGAGTCGCACGACTGGGAAGGGGAACTTCGCTTGGTCGAGCACGATACATTTTTCATCCTCCAAACCCGGGCCGGGAACGGCATAGTTCTGCGCATCAACAAGAACCCCATGCGCATTTCGTTCTCACAGAACGGCGGCAGGAAGGACATGCTCGTCGAAAGCGAGGGCGTCCGCTGGGAGAACGATTCCATACACACCACATTTGTGTACGACGCCGCTGAACATTTCACCGGATTGGGACACGGGTACTATGGAAGAGCGGAACACCTCGACCTTAAAGGAGAGACACTCCATCGAAATTACGGTACTGAGCATGGGCAGCAAGCTCCGTTGATCGTTCCCTTCTATCTGTCGAGCAACGGATACGGCATTTTCCTCAACAGCACATTTCCGAATTCCTTCACCTTCGGCAAAGACAGCCTGTATGAGTTTTCGATCGAAGGGGATGGGCGAATGGATTACTTCTTTATTCTTGGCCCCGATTTCACCAGCATCATCGACCGCTACACCCGGCTGACCGGGAGGCCCCGGCTCCCCCCGATCGCGATGTTCGGCCTCGGGCTTTCCGACAAGGCGAACGATGAAAACTCCTCCACACCGTCCGACGAACAATGGTGGAAACAAAAGGTCAGCGACCATCGAAACGCCGGCTTCCCCATCGACCACCTGATCAACGACAACCGATGGAGGGCGGGAGGAGGCAAACGATGTGAATCGTATTTCGAGTGGGATCCGACACGATTCTCCAACCCGCACGAATACGAGCAATGGGTCAAGGCAAACGGCCTTGCGGTCACGATCGACTTTAATCGGTGCATTGCCAGCAAGAGCGAGCGATGGAACTCTTCGTTCAATATTCCCAATTCGGACAGCATCGATTTCGGCGAAAGCGCCCCCGATTTTTCACGAAAGGATGTGAGAGAATGGTTCTGGTATCTGCATTGGAGAAAATCTCTCAGCCCGAAATTGGGATACCCGGGCGATGCCCTCTGGATCGACGAATTCGATGAGTTGGGAAAAGCGCCTGACGCGATGATCCTTGGAAACGGAAGATCGTGGATGGAGATGAAGAATTACTGGTTCTTCCTCATCGCTAAAGCGCTGGTGCAGGAGGGCTGGGACAAAATGATCGCACCGGAAAAACGGCCATTCGTGTGGGTACGGGGAATGACGGCCGGCGCACAGCGTTATGCGACATTATGGAGCGGCGACATTACGCCGACGTATGAGGAGATGAAAGGTCAAATTCGGGGGATGCAGTTAGCAGGGATTTCCGGTTTTGCCTTTTGGGGACATGATGCAGGGGGTTTTTATGATTGGAAAAATAAAAAAGGTCCTGATGATGATCTCTACCGGAAATGGTCGATGGCCTTCGGCAGTTTCTCGCCGTTTTGGAAGCCGCACGGCATGGGAGAATCGCGGTGGCCTCTTGACAGGTCAGCCGATGCGCAGAAGGATGCCAGAACGTACTGCGAATTACGGTACAAACTTATGCCGTACTTATATTCGTTTGCGCACGAAGCGTCGAGCACGGGAATGCCGATTGCCCGAGCGATGGTCATTGATCACCAGTCGGATACAATTGCATGGAAGAACGACCTCCAGTATATGTGGGGGAATGAATTGCTGGTAGTGCCAAATTGCAGCGCCGACAACAATGTCGCGGTGTGGCTGCCGCGCGGCGAGTGGTACGATTTTTGGAATGATTCTCTTTGGACCGGGAACCGGGAGGTAAGATACACTACTCCGGTCGGTGTCCTCCCACTTTTTGTTAAGGCCGGTTCGATCGTCCCGATGGCTCCTTTCGCTCTCGGGACGGCGTTCATTAAGAAGGATGAGCTTTCTGTTCATGTTTATGTCGGGAAGGATGGTGAATTCACCCTCTCCGAAGACGATGGAAATACTGAACTGTACCGGACAAAAGGCGAAGTACAAAAAACGAGATTCGTGTTCGTCCAGTCCATCATGACGCTGAGCATCGGTGCCGGTGAAGGAACGTATGAGAACGCGCCTGCGCAAAGAAGGTACGACATTGAGTTTCACGGTCTTACTCGCCCGATGTGCATCACTATCAACGGAAGGCAGCTCAGGTCTGTGAAGTCGGAAGAAGCAGCGCTTTCGTCCGGCAGCGGTACTGTTTGGAACAAAGAGAAAAAGCGACTCTCGGTTTACACAGAGAACGTGCCTGTCATACACAGCCTGTTGATCCAAGGAGTCAGAGACTGCCCGGACGGCGAACACGAATAATCGAAAATGAAGAGTCGATGCGGATACCCTCTTTCATCTTTTCATCCATGACGAACTTGCTCATCACACCGCCATATTTTAGCTCCCGCCAAATTGCGAATACATTTTTTGAGCCGTTTACAATCCAAAACCTCATTTCAATGCTTTTGTAATTTCTACATTTTTCATGTTTAGGTAGAAGAAAGTAAGATCTGCTACAACCATCCTTCGTCCCCTCGCTATTCCCTCAACAAATAGCATAATATAGCAAGACGTTTCACGCCCTTCAGCTATCTTCCTCCTGATGTAATATTTACAAAATCGCTTAATTCAACCAATAATGGCGGCTTTTGTTGAATGTTAAATTGATGGTGGACGTGTCCGTAACGTCTTTGTAGATCATCAATTACGGCATTATTAGGCCGCTCGTTGTCGTTGGACTTCGCTTTGCAACTCTTCTCTACAGAAATCAAGGAGAAGAGAAAGTGAAAACGACAAAAAAACATACGAGCCTGGCAAGGAGAATTATCCTTGCGTTACTTTTCGTTTTCACTGCCGCGAACAGCCAAACGTTCGACCTCCTTTCTGTTAAGTCGACAGACAAAGTAGCACAAAGCAAGTTTTTCGAAGTAGACAGTAACAAGGTTCTCAACGAGTACAATTTGTTCGCATTCAACTCCCCCGTCTCCCGTATTTACGATTCAGTTTTCGAAGTCGCCGGAATCCATTCCGCTGTCTCCGCCGTTAACAATTCAAACGTCGGCGTGGCTAAAGATTTTTCGTTAGATCAAAATTACCCGAACCCATTCAACCCGTCAACGACGATTCGTTTCAATGTTGGTAAGAGAGCAAAAGTTTCCGTAGTTTTGTTCGACGTAACGGGGAAGGAAGTAACAACCCTGGTGAATGACAGTAAAGAAGCAGGAAGTTACAACGTCCGATGGAACGGAACTTCGAGCAACGGCGCTTCGGTTTCGACTGGTACATATTTCTGCCGGTTGCTCGCAACTGCCGATGACGGAAGCACAACCGTGGAAACAAAGAGAATGGCATTGATCAAATGAGAATGAAGAGAGCGGCTGGCCTGAGTGTGTTACTTGTTTTCACTGCGGTGCTTTGCCTGCCGCTGTCCGGACAAACCCTCGTGGTCAAGAAATTCGGCGCAAAGGATAGTCTTCAAAAATTCAGCCCGAACACCTCCCTTCGGCAAGTCATTCAAGGAGGCAGGGTTCTCTCGTCGATGAGCGTCGACGACAACCAAGAAGTAAACGTGATCGTAGAACTTTCTGCGCCGACGACATTTCACACTTTCGGAAATTCCTCAGTCAACAAAGCCGCAGCAAACCAGCAGCGAAGTACCTTCGTCAGCAGGATTATTTCAACGTCACCTTCTGCAAGAATCGGCCGCCAGTTTTCGCATATTATGAACGGAGTTTGTCTTGCCGCCTCCCGCTCCGACGTCTCTCGAATGTCTCTCCTTCCGGGAGTAAGGCGCATTTATGAAGACAAGAAAGTAGCCGCGTTTCCCGTTTCGTCGTCAACAAAAAGCCAGCCCGCACACGTCCAATCGGACGCAACGCTCACATCGACAGGTAAAGGAGTGAGGGTCGGAATCATTGACACCGGCATCGATTATCTCCATGAAGCATTAGGCGGAGGCTTTGGCCCGGGGTTTAAGGTCGCGGGCGGGTACGATTTCGTGAACGGCAAGGCCGACCCTCGTGACGACAACGGACATGGAACGCATGTCGCTGGAATTATCGCCGGAAATTCTTCCTCATTAAGAAGCATGGCGCCGGATGCACAGCTGTTCGCGTATAAGGTCCTTGACGCCGCGGGAAACGGGAACACATCTACTGTTATTGCAGGAATAGAGCAAGCGATCGCGGACAGTGTTGGTATCATCAACATTAGTTTAGGAAGCTCGGACGGAGACCCGGACGACGCTCTCTCGCAAGCGGTCGACCGTGCGGTGGAGGCGGGCATCGTTGTCGTTGTCGCGGCGGGGAACGACGGCGACTTCGGAACGATCTCTTCTCCCGGAGCCGCCCGCGAAGCGCTGACCGTCGGCGCGATCGATGCGCTGCAATCCATCGCTGCGTTCAGCTCGAAGGGACCATCGAATAAGATTTACGGGATCAAGCCCGATGTTGTCGCTCCGGGAGTAGATATCCTCTCCGCAAAAATGAACGGCGGGTACATCACAATGAGCGGGACTTCGATGGCCGCGCCGTATGTAACAGCGGTAGCGGCGGATGTCCGCCAATTACACCCGGAATGGAACGCTCTCGAAGTACGGAATGCAATCATCAGCGCGGCAAAAGACCTGGGCTCGTCCATTTTCTCGCAAGGGAGAGGAAAAGTTGATACCTCAAAAATCGGCAGCGTCGTCTCATTCGCAACCCCGGCAACGCTGAGTTTCGGCTTTGACAATTCTTCAACAGCAGAATGGACGAAGGTGGATACGGTGGCGTTCACGAACAGCTCCTCTTCACCAAAAAGGTATGCATTCAAGCAAGTTTCGCCAAGCGGCGGAATCAACATTCAATTCTCCCCCACGTCCGCAACTTTCTCTTCTCATGAGACGAAAGGTATTGCCGTAGAGATCAGCATCGACAATTCTCTGCTCGCTGATAATACCGCTCTTCAGCAGGGGTACGGCGGAAGTATCCTTGCGATATCAAGCAACGACACCATCACGGTGCCTTACGTATTCTTTAAAGGATGTGTCTTTCAGGTTTCATTTAGTGAAACGCCGTTTCAAGTGGTCATCCATGATCAAAAGACCAACTCATTCTATTTCAATCCGACGAATTCATTCTTAACGGCCGTTGTTCCTGCCGGCACGTATGATATCCTCACAGCGTTTTCAGGTTCATCCTACGTCCTGAAGGAAAACTTGAATACGCGGGATAACTTAACGATATCCATTGACCGATCACTTGCCAATCATCTCGTTACCGTGTCGCCGGTCGATGAAAACGGAGAAGCGTTAGTTCCTGTGGGAACGAATACGTCGTACAGTTACGTTGAAGCACTCATGCATTCGGCGTCGGGGATCAGCGAAGTACTGCTGGGAGGGGGAAAAATTCAGACGCCGTCGCTGGTTCAGCGCATGTATTTTTCTGACGTAAGCAGCAACTATTCTTTTGGATATGCCATCAACGTCCAGTATGGAAATTTGAAATCCTATACATTTGATGTCGAATTGGATTCAGGAATAATTGCTTCACAGTCGGTTCAATTCTCCGCATCGGATTTGAAGCGGGTGGACTTCAAGTATGACATCGATTCGACCGTAACGAAAGTATTTCCGATCACGTGGTCCACGTTCGTGCAGCAAAATAACGTCATTGCGGTCACTTATTACGATGGAAACGATGCCCCTCTTCTATATCCGTTTACGCAGACCGGTTATTACACCCGCCGGACATCTTCAAAATTTCCCATCTTCCATTTCAGAGAAGCTTACAAGTATTAGGAGTAAAGTGAGTAGAGGAGAGATAGAGCGGCGGTTTGCGCTGCGTTTCTTCGACCTTATTTCTTTGAGATGTTGAACTGTTGAATCTTGGTATACAACGTCTTCAAACTGATGCCAAGAATTTTTGCCGTAAGATTCTTGTCCCATCCCGTGTAGTTGAGCACCCCTGCAATGTGTTCACCCTCAATTTCCTTCAGCGGAACAGCGGTCCCAATTTTTCCGGACGAGACCGCGGCTGATACGCTTCGCGGAAGAGCAAGGTCCCTCGGACGTATATATTCATCGGCCGCGAGAATTGCCGCGCGTTCGAGAATGTTCTCAAGCTCGCGGACGTTTCCCGGCCACGGGTACTCGAGTAATGCCTGGATTGAATCCGGGTGAAGTTTTTTGGGCGTGCGGGTTTTCAATTTGTGCGCGACAATTTCGTTTGCCAGCAGCGGAATATCCTCCCGGCGGTCGCGCAGCGGCGGAATCGTCAACGTAATAACGTTAATACGGTAGAGCAGATCTTCGCGGAACCGTCCCTCTTTCGCGTCGTCGAGAAGATGCCTGTTGGTCGCAGAAATGAGGCGGACGTCGGATTTCATTATTTTGTTCCCCCCAACACGTCGAAATTCTCCTGTCTGTATGAAACGGAGAAGTTTCGGCTGGAAGACCTGGCTGATCTCGCCGATCTCGTCCAGAAAAAGCGTCCCGCCGTTCGCTAATTCAACCAGTCCTTGCCGCATCGCATGCGCATCGGTGAACGCTCCTTTTTCATGCCCGAATAATTCACTTTCAATGAGCGTGTCGGGAATAGAAGCGCAGTTGAGGGCGACAAACGGTTTTTCCGAACGGGGGCTGTTCTTGAACAAAAAATTTGCAAATAACTCTTTTCCCGTTCCGCTGGCCCCTTCAATGAGGACGGTGGAATCGGTCGGCGCGACTTTGCTTGCCAGCTCCAACGCCGCGATGAATGCCGGACTTTGCCCGATAAGGCTCGACGACGACGCCAGGCGGGCCAGTTCGGTTTTCATAACTTTGTTTTCGATGAGCAGCTGACGGCGCTCTAACGCGCGGGCCATCAACTCGATCAGCTCGTCGGCCGAGTACGGCTTTGTGAGATAGTGGAACGCCCCAAGTTTCATGCACTCGACCGCGATCCGGACATCGTCAACGCCGGTAAGCATGATCACCTGCGTATCGATATAGTTCTCCTTGATATGATGGAGAACTTCAATGCCGTCGACGTTCGGCATCTTTACATCGAGCAAAACGAGGTCGAAAAATGAGCCTTGGACGGCATTAATGGCTTCGACGCCGTTGGCGGCAGTAACGACCGAGTACCCTATCGACGTGAGGATCGTACTTAGCATCTCACGAAAGCCCGGCTCATCGTCAACGACAAGGATTGATGCTGTGATCTGTTTTCCCATGGTGAGATCGTACACTTTCAATTTGCCGCTTCCCGCCGGCGATCCGAAAACGAGGCTCATCGCAGTCGAGCGAAACTAAAAAGCAGGGACATGACGATTTGTTTTCAAAATATCACGTGCCGGATCAATTCGATGGGAACGATGGAATCTGTCTGTGCTTTCCACTGATTCCGTTTTTACAATACTCTCTTTACCGCATCGATCAACTGCTGCATGACGATAGGCTTCTCCAAATAGACCACGTTCGGGTTTGAATCCCACGCGCCTGCCTGCTGGGCCTCACCGGTCACAAAAATGATCGGAATGTCTTTCGTCGCCGGGTCGTCATGCAGAAGCTCGTAGAGCATGAAGCCGTTGACGTTTTCCATCATCACATCACTGATGATAACGTCCGGATTCTTCTCTTTTACAAGGTCAAGCGCAAGGGAACCGTCTTCCGCTTCGATGACCGCGTACCCCTCCTTGCTAAGAATGATCGTTGCCAATTTTCGCATATCGGGGTCGTCATCAACGACGAGGATGGTCTTCATTATTTTCTCCATAGGTGTGCTGCCAAAACCGATCTACCAAACCCTAGAACTGGACCGGCGTTCGTCACTTTTCTTCACTGCTACCATTTCCGATAAATAATCTTGTGTTTTACCGCCAAGGCACGGAGAACGCCAAGAGTATTATCGTCCTTTATACTCATAACTTCTTTGCGTGCTTGGCGTCTTAGCGGTTAAAAGATGCAAGATTGTTTTTTTGAGAAATAGAACTAGACTGCGTGCTACGGTTTCTTGAACGGCGGCACAGGTGGAAACGTGAACGGGTTCTCCGTCGCTTTTTTCAGGGCAACTTCGATCGCTTTTTCCAGCTGCGGATCCTTTCCCGACATCACGCTGCCGGGGTCGTTGTCCACCCGGATGTCCGGGTCGCCGCCGTGATTCTCAATAAGCCATTCGCCGGTCTGTCCGTAAAAACCGGTATTCGACTGTTCCACTTTTCCATTGTCGATCGTCGTTTGCGTATTCTGAATTCCTACAAGGCCGCCCCATGAGGTCACACCTACGATCGTTCCAAGCTTTCTCGCTTTGAAGCTTTCGAGAAAGGCTTCTCCATCGGAGCCGTTGTCCTCGTTCGATACGACAACATAATTTCCGACCGAGGTACTTCCAGGATAACGGAGCGGAATCATGCCGTGCAAGGCGCTCTGAGCCGTAACTTTTCTTTCGAGTTTATCGATCAGGAAATATTCGGTCCATCCTCCGCTGTTGCGTCGTACGTCGATGATGAGCGCATCTTTATAACGAAACGCGCGCCAGAATTTGTCGAATTCGCCAATCCCTCCAGCCCCCATCGCATTGATGTGCATGTAGCCGACTTTTCCGTTTGACTCTTTCGACACTTTGTTGATATTGTAGGCAAGCCAGCGGGCGTAGCGGAGATTATTGTCGTTGCGGATCGGTTCAACATCATAGATCTTCGATCCCTGCATGCTCGGCTTGGAATTCACAGTAACGCTGACCTTTTGGCCGGAGCTCACCTGCAGAAATTTGTTGTAGTCTTCAGGAACCTTCAGCTCCGTCCCGTTGATCGCCAGCAAGTAGTATCCCTCATGTAAATCGAAATCGGGCCGTGAAAGGGGGGCTGTAATACTTGAATTATATTCCGTTGGGCCGTAGATCTTGTCAAATTTGTATAAGCCGGACTTCTTGTCCGCAACGAGGTCTGCGCCGAGCCAGCCCGTGAACAATACGGGCGACGGGGGCGAGACAGACCCAGCATCTCCGCCGCTGATATATGTGTGGGAGACGGAGAGTTCGCCCACCATTTGCTGCATCACCCAGTTCAATTCTTCGCGTGAACTGAGGCCGGGGATATACGCCCGGTATTTTTCGCCGATTGCTTTCCAGTCGTGGCCGTACATGTTGGGATCGTAGAAGAAATCCCGGTACCACCTCCAGCAGTCGTTGAATATTTGATTCCATTCCTGCACATAATCGACCGTATAGACCATTCCGCCGAGACTTGCTTTTTCACCGGCACTTTTTGAGGAGAATGCTTTGTCGAACGTCGTCACAAAGACCTCATTCTCCTTTTGGAGTATCAACTGTTCACCGTTCGAAGAGACGTCGAAATCGCTGATCTTGTCTCCGAGAATGGCGTCCTGTTTCGCGGTCATATCATACATCATCATCTGCCATTTCGATGTACCGTTCGGTTTGAAGATCTCTTCGTACTCGTCCTCTGTAAAGTGATCGACGGCGCACCATGCCACTTTGCCTTTTCCGGCTTTAAGATAGAAATAGTTTCCTGCCGGCACCGGAAGGGGGTACGTCCGCTTCCGGAGACCGTCCGTATCGATCTGCACAATTCCCGGCTCTTTCTTCTTCGTATCGCTCTCGTTCGATTCGATAAACGGTGGTTTTTCGCCGTCCTTTAGTTGAACCGCCATCACCGTCTGGGGAGTGCGAATGGTGTGATCATCTTCGTAAAAATCCATGAGGATGTCGAAATTCCTGCTTGATACGAAATACAGATAATCGCCGTTCTGGTCGAAACATGGATAGAGATTGTCGAAGAAATCGTCTGTCACAGCGTATTTTTTCTCTTCCTCCACGTTGTACACGAAGATCTGGCTGTTCCGGTTGTACTGGACGAGACTATAGCAGACCCATTTGCTGTCCGGCGACCAATTGTAATCGCTGACTTCCCAGTAAAATTCATCGTTCTTCAATTGGTTTGATTCATCGATCTTCGTGAGCTGCTTCGTGGCGACATCGAGAACGAAGATCGCGAAATCTTTATTCCCGAAGAGGATCTTCTTCCCGTCGGGAGACCATCTACAATGGTAGACCGTTCGGTCGAGCGTTGTCGTCAACTGGGTCCAGGCTCCCCCGCCGCTGCTTTGCGTGTAAAGTTGGTACTCGCCGGATTTGTCGGAGAAAAATGCCACGGTCTTGCCGTCCGGCGAGAACTGCGGATACCGTTCGCGTGTACCCGGAGAATTTGATAGGTTCTTCGTATCCCCTTTTTCCGCCGGCACGACGAAAAGATCACCGCGCGCTTCGACGACAACTTTCTTTCCGTCGTTGGAGACGCCGACGCTGTGGACGTAGTCCTTCGGGTTCATCTGTTTTGGCCGCAACGTCCATCTGTCGGAAGGGCATTGGATCGAGAGTTTTGTCACTGTCCCGGTCGCAATGTTGAGCAGGTGAAGAATCCCGTCATGGAGAAAAACGATTGTGTCTCCGTCTGTCGAGGGCATCATCACGTCGACGTCGGCGAACGTTGTGATCTCATCGGCTTTCTTGGTGGATAGATTTTCCTTGTAGATATTGGAAACGCCGTTGGTGCGATCGGAGACAAAATACATTGCGTCGCCGATCCACATGGGGTAACAGTTTTTCCCGACATAGTCCGTGACGGGCGTGAAAACAGCGGTGGTAAAGTCGTACATCCAGAGATCGGGATACTGGCCGCCTTTATACCGCTTCCAATAATTTTCTTCACTTCCTCTTCTTTGGTACACCATTTTCTTTCCATCAGCCGAGAAACTGCAAAGACGCCCCCGGTCGATGGGGAAGCGTTCGGGTGCGGAACCGTTCTTGTTGACAAAATAGAGATTGGGGTCACGTCCGATATAGTTTTCCGCAAACGACCGATAAACGATCCGTTCTCCATCGGGCGTCCAACAAACCACTTGTGCGCCTCCGGGTTGATACGTCAGCCGAACGGGCTCACCCCCCTCTGATGGAATGATGTATACGTTCGACGATCCGTCGTAGCTTCCGGTGAATGCAATCCACTTTCCGTCGGGGGAGAATTTCGCGCTATACTCCGTCCCCGGGGCGTTGGTGATACGGCGGGCGACTCCGCCGCCGGTCGTCGCCAGCCAGAGATCTCCTTCATACGTGAAAACGATCTTATCTTTGTTGATGTCTGGATACCGCATGAAACGAGCTTCGTTCCCAGCGTTCAATCCCTCGGAGAGAATTAAAAGAAACGTCAATGAAATCAGAAGTTGTTTCATACAAATCCTCTTAATTGATATTCAAATCAATGATTTTGAAATTTTTTCAAATACCCTCAAATCAGCCAAAAAATGCCCCCTCTCTAAGTTGATCTGTTACATAGCGAATAAATTCGACAATTTCAAGGTACCGAAAGTCGCGTGCGTGTCACAGACAAGTTTGGAATATAGCATAACTGTCGTAGCATCACTCGGAATTGACGCACTACGTTCAGAAAACCCACGTTATGCGATCCTTGGATGCGTTTGCAAGTTCATGAAATAGTCAACCCTTCCTTCGAATGTTGCTTTCGTTATAATTGAAAGAGTTGGAATTATGTTCGAAAGAATCGCGTTATAAACAGTTGAATAGGGGAACAGGATAAATACTCCGACATTCATTGAAGTCCGCGAGCGATATTCTGCAGCGTTGCCGGAGTTTGAAAGTAAATCCGTTGCATAAGTCCCTAACGATTTAGTTTCCACATACTCTCGCATAAATTTTTGGAACAATGGAACAGACGCTGACACTTCTGCAGCAGGACGTCTTACGCACGTTTGCGTACTTTGACGTTTTCCTGTACCCGCTTTCAAAACATCAGGTCTATGCTTTCCTTCCGCGCAATTCCGTTACGCTACAGCATGTGGAAGATGCTCTCCATCGTCTTGTCGATTTCGGCTTCTTGAAGTCTGAAAACGACTACTACTTCCTGGCAGACCGTACGGCAGCGATCGTGGAAAGCCGGATTGAAAATGAAGAGCGCGCCGCAAGAATGCTGAAAAAAGCCCGCTGGGTATCGCTGTTCCTGAAACAAATTCCGTTTGTCAGAGCCGTTTTTATCACAGGGTCATTGTCCAAGAACGTTGCAACCCGATCGAGCGACATCGATTTTATGATCGTAACGGCGCCGAACAGGTTATGGATTCCTAAATTGATATTGACTGCCGTAAGGAGGATATTCCTTTTCAACACGATCAAATATTTCTGCGTTAACCTCTTTGTCAGTGAAAACGGGCTGCTATTCTCCGAGAGAAATTTTTTTAATGCCGTCGAGATTGCAACGACACAGGTTCTCTGGAATGAAACGGCGTATTACAGATTCCAATCGGTAAATTCCTGGACGAAATGGTACCTCCCAAACGGAGGGAATGCCCGCGTTCCGGTCGAGTCGATAGCAAGAACTCCCTCGCCGTTCCAAAGGGCAGCAGAATTCATTCTGAATCTCTTCCCTCTTACCTCTATCGATGCGTATCTCATGAACATCGCGCGAAGCTACTGGAAGAAAAGGAACGCGCACCTCGACGAGAAGAAATTCAACTCTCTCTTTCAATGCACACCGCATATTTCATCCGTATGGTATGACGATCACCAGACAAGGATTCTGAATACCTATCAACAACGGCTCGCACAATTCGGAGTAGAGCAGCTAGAATGACCGACATCCTCCTCACGCATTCATATTTTATTCGTTTCGATCCGAAACAGGCAAAAGCGATGATGCCGTACCCGCCGCTGGGGACGCTGTACGCAGCAAGCTACCTGGACAAGCTCCGCTTCTCCGTAGCGTTATTCGACACCATGCTCGCCAAATCGGAAGAGGAGCTCCGAAGCGTGCTTCAGCAGCACCGCCCCGCCGTTGTCGCCATCTATGACGACGATTTTAATTATCTCAACAAGATGTGCCTGAGCAGGATGAGGGAAGCCGCCTTTACGATGGCGCATATCGCAAAAGAGTTCGGCTGTTTTGTTGTCGTTCACGGTTCCGATGCAACCGACCACGCCGGAGAATACCTTGATCATTCGGCGGATGCCGTCATCATCGGCGAAGGCGAGGAAACGCTCGCTGAGGTGTGCCGGCATCTCATTCGGAATCATTCGTCAGACCTGAAATCGATTTCCGGCGTTGCCTTCCTGGAGAATGGTGCGGTAGTGCGCACACCCCGCCGTCAGCTTCTAAAAAACCTGGATGAACTCCCTTTGCCGGCATGGCACTTACTCGATGCATCCTCATACGAAAACGCGTGGAGAAAACGCCACGGATATTTTTCCATCAATATCGTGACCACCCGCGGATGTCCGTACCATTGCAACTGGTGCGCCAAGCCGATCTACGGTCAGGTCTACAATTCCCGCTCGCCTGAAAACGTTGTACAGGAAATCAAATTGCTTCAGCAGACCTTGAAACCCGACCACATCTGGTTTGCGGACGATATTTTTGGATTGAAGCCGGGCTGGGTCGAACAATTCGCAGACCTGATGGAGCGTGAAAAGATCACGATCCGATTCAAGATCCAATCACGCGCAGACCTGCTTCAGCAGAAGGATACGGTCGAAGCGCTTGCACGCGCTGGGTGCACTGAGGTCTGGATAGGTGCGGAATCCGGGTCTCAAAAGATCCTGGATTCGATGGAGAAAGGAACGACCATCGCTCAAATTTACAAAGCACGCGCGCTGCTGAAAAAATCCGGCATGCGCACGTCGTTGTTCCTGCAGTTCGGTTATCCCGGCGAAAACAAGGACGATATCGATGCAACGCTGCGCATGGTGAAAGAGCTTCTGCCCGACGACCTCGGCATCTCGATATCCTACCCTCTGCCGGGAACAAAATTTTATGAAAAGGTAAAGGCGGAACTTCGGGAGAAAAAGAATTGGGTGGATTCGGACGACCTTTCGCTGATGTTTCGCGGAACATACTCGGCGGCGTACTACAGAAAACTCCACCGCTACGTGCATAAACTCTTCCGGTTCAGGAAGGCCCTCAAACTTCTCCCCGAAATGAGTGCATGGAAAACTTTGTCCGACCGCGCAAAGATGAGAGCGCTGCTCTCGATCTTTTATTTCGCTCCTGCGGCACTTCTGGACAGATGTCAACTCTATTACCTCGCGCGCGAATGATGACAATGACCGGCATCGAGTCCTCTCTTAATGTGGAAGAAGCGCGGCGTGCATTTTCCGCCCAGGCTCCTCATTTCGATTCCTACGAGAAGAATAACGTTATCCTCCAGTGGATGCGCCGCCAGGTGCACAAACATGTCGAAGAATACCTTCCCGCCGGTGGTTCGATCTTCGAAATAAACGCGGGAACGGGCATCGACGCCGTGTATTTTGCGCGCAAGGGACATCCTGTCTTCGCGATCGACAATGCAGATGGGATGCTGCGCGAGATGGAGCAGAAGATTCACACATTGCATCTGGAAGACAGGATTCGTTTTGAATGCTGTTCATTTACAGATATAGACAGGCTTCCGGAACATCAATATGATCATGTCTTTTCAAATTTCGGCGGATTGAACTGCATTGGGGACCTCTGCTCGGTGACCGACAAACTCCCGCGCTTTCTAAAATCAGGATCGATGGTAACTTTTGTGATCATGCCTCATATTTGTCCCTGGGAGATGCTTCACTTCCTTACGGGAAATTCGGCGCTGGCATTCAGAAGGCTCTCAAAAGAGGGGACTGCGGCTCATATTGAAGGTCATCACTTTCTTACGTACTATCATTCACCACGGAAGGTTACCGAGAGTTTTGATCAGAGATTCAGGCTTGTCAAGCTGCGCGGGCTTGCAGCTCTTTCGCCGCCGCCGTATATGGCGGAATTTGCGGAACATCACCCCAGGTTTTACGGTGTATTAACGGGTCTGGACGAACGGCTTTCCACTCTTCCCCCCTTTAACCGATGGGCGGATCACGTTGTCATCACGCTGCAATATTTCGCGTGACGATAGGGACAAGGCCGGCATTCCATATCCCCCTCCCGTGAGAATATTTCGAAAAGGCTTTATCTATGTTCCCAGCAACGGCGCTTGTTGTTTTCATCCTGGCCTTGAGCGGTGCTGCGTTCTGGATTTTTCATACCAGAACCCATCGCGTGAAAAGCGAGGCAGTTCTAACCGAAAAGCAATATACCCGGTTGTTGGAATTGGCGGAACACTCTCTAGAATCATCCGACGTACCCGTCGGGGCGATCCTTTTGTATGAGGGAATGATCGTGGGGGAAGGTTACAATACGGTTTTACGAAACGCGAAGGCGGGAGAACATGCGGAAGTGAATGCCATCTCGAACGCCATCGCCGTTATGGGGATTGAAAAGTTTTCTTCGCTCGACCGCAGTTCATTGATTCTCGTGTCGACATTCGAGCCGTGCCTCATGTGCGCCGGCGCGTTTATCAACTACAACGTTCAAATTGTTTATTTCATGAAGGAAAAGGATCTGGCATATATTGGGAAAGAGGAGGCGCTTTTTTTCCGCTACCTGCTTCGGCGAAGACAAGTCAGGAATAGGGATGAACAAACTTCGCTTTTTCAAAAACACCCGGATTATCACGACCGGAGAAGAAATACCCATCAGTGATGTTCATCCGACAATTCTTCGTACAATTTCTTATACTCCGACCACGTCAACTCAGCAGAATGAGATTCCGCGAAGTCGCGATTCGACAGTTGCAACTCGCGAATAACATCCGGCTGATTAATAACCTTTTCGATTTTTTCCGCCAACCCCTCGGCGTCACCCGGCGGCACAACAACGCGTTCATCCCCCGCATCTGCAAGCAGGCCAACGCTGGTACCAAAAACGACCACACCCGATGCAAACGCCTCCATGACAACGACCCCTTCTCCCTCAAACAACGACGTCAACAGTAAAAGATCTGTTTCCCGCAAAATGGATGGGATTGAGTCGTACGCAACTTTTCCATTCCACTGTAATTTATCATTTACGCCAAGCGCACGGGCATATTGCTCGATCCGGCCGTTCAGTGCGTCCTGACCTGTAACGGTGAGGCTGCAGTTAACTTTCCGGACAAGGATTGCGAACGCTTTTACGAGTGTATGCGGGTCTTTCACCGTATTGAGATTACCGATGAAGCCAAGCCTGAGCGGACTGGAGATGGAATTGGGGCGGAAGACGAATTTTGAAATGTCCACTCCAAATGGAACGACCGAAAGGTGTTTCGACGGAACTCTGTTTGCCTCCATCGTACGCTGCTGGAAATTCGTCAGCACGACGGTGCGGTCAGCTTCGCCGATGCACCAACGGATGATTGTTTTGTAAATGGGGTTCCGCATGCTGCCATATCCAATTGCAGGAAGAAATACAGTATCTCCCCCCGGCAAAGTAACCATACTTGGCACCCGCATCAACTTTCCCGCCAGCACCGCGACGAACCCTTGACAGATGACCCAGAACCCGTGGATGACCACAAAGTTTTTTTCTGCGTGGTCTTTCCGTATGCGCCAAAGAAAATAGACTGCTTTAAGAAATGTACTCCGGCCGACGATCGCAGGGGAAAAAGATATTGAACAGTAATTCGAGACCAGCGACGGGTGAAGCGCTGCGCGTGAAAAGGAGTACACGCACACGTCGTACGTTCCGGCAATGCGTGAAATCAAATCGACCAGAGAAGGGATGTTATCGTCTTTACCGATGCCCCCCGGAACGAGTATCGCTATGCGCGGCTTATTCTCCACTTTGCTTCTTTCTCTCTAAGAGCACTTTTGCCGTTTCAACAATAAATTCTGCGCTGTACCGGGAGAGACATCTCACATCTCCGAAACGGCACGTTGGTTGAAGACATTCGCCGCATTCCAAGTCCGATGAGTTTAGGCATACTGACCATTGGCCGAGCGGCCTCGACCATACACTTTTCGTCGACCCGAACAGCGCAACAACCGGAACTCCGGCAACCCATGCCATATGCATAAGGCCTGAATCTTCCGAGACGACAAGTCCCGCATATTGAAGGATGACGAACGCTTCGAAAGTTGACGTCTTCCCCACGAGATTGATGATTCTGTTCCCCAATTTTTCTTTCAAGCACGCAGCCTTATCCCGGATCACATCTGTTCCGAGAATTAAGAACTGTGCCTTCGCGTCCACGCTGGCGATCCATGTGTTCGCAAAACCGAGGAAGTGATCGAGGGGCCAGGACCTGGTTACAAAGCTCCCTGCCGGGTTCAGGACAACTAGTTTGCCGCTGTCACGATAGCCAGCTTCTCTCAGGATGCTCAATGGGCGGGGATCTTCACTGAGATCGAGACGCGGAAGCGATTGCGGGAGTGGCCGGGCACTCAGGTTATCGATCGTTCTTCTAGTTCGATCGCCGGCGGAGTTTAAAGAAAAACGGTCAAACTCAGAAAAACTCTTGGGGCGCAGAAGACGCCGAAGAAGCCGGCTCAGCGAATTCCGCTGGAGGTCGATGACCACGTCGAAATGTTCCTTCCGGAGCCGCGGTACGAGACGCATCGCATTACCAAATTGCCGCGCTCGGTTTCTCCCTCCGCCGATCGTGTGAACGGCAGTGAACATCGTCATCCTGCATGGAAGTTCACTAAACTCTTCTCTCGTAAGAAAGTGGAATTCGGTCGAAGGCCAGACCGCACGGAGCGCCTGCAGGTACGGAAATGTAATGACCGTGTCCCCTAATGCCTGGAATCGGATGGCGAGAACTTTTTGGGGATCGGCGGCACCGCTCCACGGAACGGCGTGAATTGATTCCTTCTTTTCACTGGTTGTCGGTCGCGGGGTCATGTAAGTCATGGGGAATATGTATCGGTATTTCTTGTCTGGTTATGCCGAGTTGTCTCCGGTGCCCTGAGAAATGCCCGACACTTCCGTACAACAAAAATGCGATACATTAAATTCTCGTATCGCATTTCAGAAGAAAAAAAATTATTACTTTCGAAAACCCTAACTCAGTCTGGAATACTCCGTCGCGTCCGGTACCTGATAAATTCTTTGAAGCGTCCACTTCACTCCGTTATACTGCAAGATCGCAACCATCGTAACCTGGAACTGGTTGTAAGTTCCGGTTGATGTCACGCGCATCTGTGAGCTTGAAAGACCCGCCGGCCGGTCTGCGGTGTACGTCACGCTTCCGCCGTTAAAACTTATTGTGCTCGAGGGGAAGCCTGCCGCCGAGTTGCCTCCAACTTCGCCGAGCGCAAACTTTACTCCTGAGTTTGAGATCTGCCGTGCATCGTCATGGTAAGCCTGCGACTGCGCAACGCCGTAGATAGCCTGATCAGTCGACGTAAACAGCAACGTATACATTCCGATCATCACGTACGCACCGAGACCTATGATAACTTTCGATGTTCCCAATTACAACCCTCAGTTAGTTTGGCTTGCCTACAAATGAAAGAGTTCGGTTCCTTTCCTTGCAACTGTGTAATAAGATAAGCGATGTCGTCAAAAAAACAATGGTGTAGATCACGTATTTATGAAACTACGGTATTGACGGGAGAACGCGTAAATTCGCTCAAAAAACGCTATTTCAGGGATTGAACTCTAACAGCGTCAACCAAGCATAGTTTTCGCAAAGTGCCAATTGCCAAAGAATTGGTAAGAAATGCGGTAAAAGTACCTATCTGGTCTGAAAGCACGCTATCGACGCAATATTCTATAAATAAGCGGCAATCCGAAGAAAAGTATCAGGCTGGAAACAGAGAATCCACCAATCACAGCGATGGCGAGCGGCTGCTGCATCTGCGCGCCAGCTCCAATTCCTAATGAGAGAGGTAAAAGTGCAAAAACAGCAGCTAGTGTTGTCATCAGGATCGGCCTCACGCGAACGGATGCAGCGCGCACCAAGGATTCCTCAAGGTCGATTCCCTGGGTATTCAATATTTTTACCTGGTGAAGAACAAAAATGGCATTCTCAGCGACGATGCCGATGATCATGATGACGCCGACAAAGCTGGAGATATTAAACGTCACGCCGGTGATCCACAACGCGCCAAGCACTCCGAATAATGAAAGAATGTTCACCACGAAAATCGAAACCGGCACAGCGAATTCGCCAAACTCAAACAGGAGTACAATAAAGACAAGCAAGAAGGCCGCAATGGCGACGAGAAAAAGTCCGCGAAAGGATTCCTGCTGAGTTTGGTAGACGCCGCCGAATTCCATCGTCATTCCCTGAGGAACATGAAATTCTTTTCCGAGTTTCTTCTTGATATCGTCCACGGTGCTTCCGAGATCGCGCTGCGATATCCGGGCCGTGACGGCTACGAACTGCCGCAGCCGTTCACGGTCTAGCTCTGCCTGTCCGGACGTCGTACGGATCGCGGCGATGCTTGTAAGCGGAACAAGAACTCCGCTCGTATTGATAAGCCGCAGTTTTTCAAGAGCGTTAATGTCGGTCCTGTAGCTGTCCGGGAATCGAACGCGGATCCCGATAAGTTTTTCTCCTTTTTGTATTTTACTTTCCCCTTCGCCCCGCATGATCGTTTCCAGCTGATCTCTCACGTCTCCCGGGTTGAATCCGGCAATCGACGCCCTTGCGGGATCGACGTCCACGATCAATGAAGGACCGGAGATCACGATGCCGTCAAACGCGTCGACGACACCCGGGACCGTTTCGATCAGTTCTTTTACCTCTTTCGCTTTTGCGCGAAGGATCTCCGCATCGTCCCCAAAAAGCTTAATCTCAACGGGCGAAGGGTTATTCGTCAAATCTCCGATGACGTCCATCATGAGCTGACCGAAATCGATCTGAAGGTTCGGCTCGGTCGCTTCAATTTTACCGCGCACTTCGTCGATCACTTCTTCGATGGTTCGCGACCGCTTCTTTCTGAGTTTGACGAGATAATCGCCGTTGTTCACTTCCGTCAAGAAAAATCCCATTTGTGTCCCGGTCCGCCGGGAATACGATTCAACCTCCGGGACGGACATGATGATTTTTTCCACTTGCATCAGCAGCCGGTTTGTTTCGCCGAGGGAGGTGCCGGGCGGAGACGTGTAATCCAGAACAAATGCCCCCTCGTCCATGCGAGGCATGAAGTCACTGCCGATGTTGAGATACAAAAGATACGTCGCGAACACTACTGCGAGCGAAACGGGAAGGATGACCCATCGGTATCTCAGGAGTATTCGAAGAGTCCGTTCATACCATTGAAGAATTCTTGAAACGCGTTGATGGCGGCCGACCTCGTGCGCAATTTCCGTTTCCCGGATTAAGAACATCGAAAGGAGCGGTGCGAGCGTGATGGAGAAGAGAAAAGAAATCAACATTGCCAGCACGACGGTGATGGAAAGGGACGCAAAGAATGCCCCGGTCACTCCACCGAGAAACGCGAGCGGAATATGAATCACGATGGTGCTGGCAGTCGAACCGATGATCGCGGGCATCAATTGCCGTAGCGACGCCGAGGTGGTTTCCGCAAACGACAATCGTATGCTGCCGGCGATGGCCCGCTTTGAAAAATGAGTGAAGATGTTCTCGATGACGACGATCGAATCATCGATGATCAAACCAACGGCAGCGGCGATTCCGCCCAAAGTCATGATGTTGATCGTCAAACCAATTGCAGAAAGGCACGCCATAGTGCACGCGAGCGTTGCGGGAACGACGAGAAGAATCACCAGGCTGATACGCCAGCTGCGGAGGAATACGAAGATCACGACCATGGCAAGCAGGACACCGATCAGAATGCTGTCGCGCGTACTTGCAATGGAGCTCATGATAAAATTCCCCTGATCGTAGAAATTCTCAAAATGAACTCCGGCGGGAAGGCTGAGCTTTGCGACTTCCTCCGTGACATTTTTGCCGATCTGGACGGTGCTTCCGGTCGGCTGCTTGATAATGTTGATCAGCACAGCATCCCGCCCCCGGGCTGTCGTGCGGATAAATTTGTCGGCCACGGAGGCTTTGACCTCGGCAACGTCCGACACTCTCACCGGAACACCATTCTGGACCGCGACGGTGACCGCTTTGATATCATCCGTCGTCTTCAACAGGCCGGAAACGAGGGAAAGGTAGAGCTGGTAGTTGTTGTCGACCAGGCCGGTAGAAGAAACGAAATTTGTTTTGTCAATGGCATCCGCCACCTGGCGGATTTCGAGCCGGTACGTCTCGAGCTTTTCGGGCGAGACGACGACGAGGAATTCGCGCGTATCTCCCCCCGTTATCTCCACTTTTGCAACACCCTTCACCTTCATCAGTGCCGGCCGGATCTGATAGAGCGCGATGTCGCGCAATTCCACCAGGCTGAGCGTATCCGAAGTCAGACTGTATCCGTGAATCGGAAAAACAGACACGCTCATCTGTTCCGCCTGAACAGAAGCAGCTGCGGGAAGCACGTTCCGGATGTTTGCGATCCGTCCCTGCAGCAGCTGCAATGTCTGCATTACATTGGAGCCCCAGTCCAGCCCTATCGATATTTCCGTTGAACCGCGGCCGGTGATGGATCGCACGACGGTGACGCCCGGAATTGACGACGCGACTTCCTCGAGCGGTTTGGTCACTTCTACCATCATTCGTTCGGCGGGTTCTTCGCCGTTATCAGCAAGAACGACGATGCGGGGGAATGTGATATCAGGGAAGAGAGAGATCGGCATGTTGAACATCATCGCGATGCCGGAAACAACAAACACGGCAACGGTGAAGAGCACCGCTTTCGCATGCCGGCGGACGTATTCGAAAAGACCCATGCTCAATCCTGTCCGGTTACGGTGACGCGGGTGGAATCGGCAAGAGAATAATTCCCTTCTATGATCACAGGCATTCCGGCATGAACGCCTTCCCCGCTGACTTCAACAGAAGAATCAGTAGCGGTCCTGACAGAGACAGGGATCGTCTTGGCGAGCGAATCGGCAGTCAGCGTAACGATGGAGTACAAATTCCTTTCATCATCGCGCAGGATCGCCGCCTTGGGGACAAACAATGCATGACGGCGCGTCCCGGTGACGATTGTTGCCGCGCCAATCATATCAGTTCGCAGCAGGGGTTCTCCGTCGTTGTCCCTCCGGAGAAAGCGGAGGCGGACTTTAATGGTTTGACTTTGAACATCCGTTTGCGGATTGATGGCATCGACGACCGCAGGAAACATTTTCCCCGGAATTGATTGAAATCGCACATCGCCGTGCTGGCCAATTTTCACGGACAAGAAGTCGTGTATCGTTACCTCTGCAACAAAATCCAGCGTCGAGAGGTCAATCATGGTAAGCAATTCGCCGTTTTCGACAACGAGTTCACCTTCGCTTGCACTCCGCGTTGAAACGATGCCGTTAAACTTCGCAACGACACTCACGCTGTTCTGAGTCGCTTGCGCAAGTTTCAGCACTACGCCGGCTTCGGCTTTCCCTGCCGGCGTGGCTGCTGATTGCACCATGCCCTCTGCACCCATGATCGCGGCATTCGATTCTTTAGATTGAATCACCGCAACAACATCGCCTCGTTTTACCTCCGTCCCTTCATACACTTTCATGGCAATGATCTTCCCCGCAATCGGTGAGTATATCTTTTCCTTGCGGAGTGCATCCGTTCTCCCGAGAGCCGAGACGGATAACACGGCATCATGCTCGACAACTTTGTCCGTCTTCACCGTAACGATCGCCTTGGCTTGTTGTTCGCCAGCATCATCGTCGCTTTGCTTCGGATGGCAGCCGGCCATCATTGCAAAAAGGAGGAGAGAAAGGCAAAAGATAGAAGAGTCTTTCGGCACCGGTTTGTTCGTTGTCATACGTTATGGAGTAAGAAGTTGTTCTAGTCGTGCTGAGAGAAGTTGAATCTCTACGCGTGCCTGCAGTTCTGAAAGTCTGGCATCGGTGAGAAGCTGCTGTGCCGAGAGGACTTCGATCGAAAGCGTGCCTCCCCCGCTATACTTCGACTTTGTGAGGAGGAAATTCTCCTCAGCCGACTTTTCGTTGTCGCGCAGCGACCTGAGACGCTCCCGCACTTTGATGAGCTGCAGGCGGATTTGTCTTGTTTCGGAAGTTATGGACCGGCGCATCAACTCCGACTGAAAGTGCAGGTTGCTCACAGCCTGTTGTTTTTGCTGAACCCGTAGGTTCGTCGCACCCCAATTGAAAAACGGCACCTCGAGTAGAACGCCGACCGAATAACCAAGAATGCCCGCACGTTCGGCGTACGGCACCCGAAGATTGTCTATTGAAGTCAGGAGTCCGGCATCGCCGATAAGCGAAACTGTCGGCGAAAGTTCCTGCTGCGCCAGATCCGCGTCAAGCTGATTATGCTGGATGGATAAGGCCCACAGCGACAGGTCCAGGTTTGTGGAAGAGTCGGGCACTGTCTGGAGCAAAGAGTCGACCGCAGTTCCATATGAGTCGTTTATTATGCCGACCGCGACGAACGACGTATCAATTCCGCCTCCGAGCAGTTCGGCGAGGACATACTTCGTCAGAGAAAATGATTCACACGATTTTTCGTATGAAATTTCAGCGTTTGAAAGCTGCACCCTGGTTTTTAACAGATCGGTATATGAAGCATTTCCTCCGGCTGAGAGCTGCATTACTTTCTCCAGGTAATCGGAGAGCTGGCCGACACTTTCAGCCTCAAGTTGAATTTCCTGTTCCGATCGAAGTACTTCAATGAACGCTTGTTTCACCGCATAGCGCAGATCCCGTTCGGCCATCCGGTATTCTTTAGCCCTGAGATCGATATCGACCCCGAGTTGATTCGCGCGGATGCTTCGAATTCCGCCGTCGTATATCGACTGGCGCGCGACGATCTGGCCCGAGAATTGTCCGCCGTTTGAAATGGCGGGGTCGTATCCAAAATGGTTGGATGATGGGGCGTAGATCGCCGACCCTTCGAATGAAAACTGAGGAAGCTTTGTTGTCAGTAGTTCATCGTGAGCAAGCGCCGCAGACCGCATGCCGTTCTCTGCGATCCGCAGCTGCAGGTTGTGTTGATGGGCAATTGCCAGTGCGCGGTCTAGAGACAATGTGTCCGTTTGAGCAATCGCCGTTGAGGAACTGGCAAGGATTATAACGAGATACAGGACGTTGATTGCGCGCACGTTTTTAAGCGAATAACTTTTATCCGGCATGGTTGCGCCATTTGATCAATTCTTTACCAATATACGTTGAATGAGGTTTCATGTCAAAAAAGTTTATAGACTTTAAATATAGATTATCAATAGAGCAACTTGAAGGCGGAAGGCAGGAAACTGGAGACGGAGGCATATCGACTATTTAAATCGCACGAAGCAGACCGAGGAGAGCATCGACACACCCGTCCATGCTGAATCGCCGGAGCGCATCCTCGCGCGCGGCGCGGCCGAGTGCAACTTGAAGTTTTTCGTCATCAAGAACCTTTATGATCGCGTCTGCAATCGCGGCCGCATTTCGCGGTTCGATAAGCAGCCCGGTCCTGCCGTCGGTGAGAATCTCCGGTACTCCCCCCGCATTTGTGGCGATGACAGGCTTTTCCATCGCCATTGCCTCTATCACCACCAGGCCGTACGTTTCGGCAAACGAGGGGAGAATAAAAACGTCCAACGCCGCCATGAGGCGGGGAACGTCGTCCGTAAAAGGAATGAATTTGACGCTGCGGTCTGCTCCGATTTCGCGGCTGGTGTTTTCCAAGTATCGCTTGTAGCCCGGCTCGCCGGCGGTCTCATCACCCGCTATAACAAACAGAGTCTCCGGATGATACTCTGCCACTTGCGGTATTGCCCGCAGGAATGCTTCCTGACCTTTTCCGGGGTCGAGGCGTCCGAGCACGCCGATGATCTTCTTATCCTGAGCTAATCCGAAAAAGGATCGCGCTTCCGACCGGCTGTAAAGCGACGGGTCAAATCGATGAAGGTCTGTTCCAAGCGGAACAACTTTTACTTTTGCGCCTGCGAGCCGCGTACATTCGAGCACATTCTCTCTCATGCTTTGCGTGAGAGTTATCCAGAGTGAGAGCTTTGAAAAAGTCCATGTGTGGAAAAGATCGCGTTTATTATGGCGTGAATCCATTTGTTGATAGAAGACTATTTTCAGTGCAGGCAAGAAATACGATGCGAGGGATGCGAGATGGATATCGTGCGACTGCATCAGAACAACGATACCGATCTTGTTGTCTTTAAGAATTCGGGCAAGACGGCGGGCTGCAGATACGTCCCCGTATTTCCAGCGCGGCGAAAGAACTGCCAGGTCAAGGCCCAATTCTGCAGCGCGTTTTTCAAGAGGAGAGGAAGGGGGAACGATCACCATTGCGGGCGCCCCTCTGGACTTCATGACTGCGGTAATGCGGAGTGTTGATAGTTCAAGCCCCCCCAGTGAACGGGAAAAACAAACGACCGCGATTCGTTGCAGCGAAGTATTCATAGAAGTGAGTCGAGGGACTTTATCATTTCCGACGGGCAATGAACTTGCAAGATTTGGCTTTAGATGATAAGGAGCATGGGAAAGAGAAATACTTAACACGCTTCCATGGATCTATTGGATGACTCCATCAGCCAATATAAGAGGTCGTATGAGGATTATCAAGAAGGCGGATCAGGAGGAATCGGACACCATGTCGGAGAAATTGCATCTATTGAATGCGTTTTTGGGCGAAGGAAATCGAATCGGTATCCGATAACATACGAACGAAAGTGCGGATGCCGCTATTGACTCGTCGAAGTATCTCGCACAGCCAATTGTACCTTTGCCCACATTGTAAACGGCTCTCCCATCCCGGCGGAAGATGACCGATCACGACCGCCGCCACCGCCACCACCGCGGTGTCCTCGTCCGCCGCCATAACCGCCCCCGCCCATTCCCTCTCCGCGTCCGCCGCCGCCTTCTGGAACGCCTTCCGGAGGTTTCGGTGTACTTCTGTTCTTTAAGGTTTCAACGCCGACTCCAATGAGCGATCCCGGTTTCGCGCCGATCGTAAACGGGCTGGTGCTCTTTTCTGAAAGCGGTACTTTCAATTCATAGACAAGCACGCCGTTGGCGATTTTATGCTTCGCCTCGATGCCTCCAGCCTCGGCAAACGTCATCGGATGATGATCGTCTTTTCCCGGGCCTTCAATTTCCAGGTCGTCGGTCGGGAGATCCTTTTGCAATGCGGATGTTTGGTTATCGACATCCGTTCCATTCTCCGGCGAAGGACGAGAGGCGTCGAAACCCAGCGGGTAGTGAATTCCAAATTTTTCATTCTTTCCTCCTTCGACATCGAACCAAAATGTTATCCCGCGCCTCATCACCTGGGTTTGAAGGTTTCGATTGGTCGAGACGAACCCAATATAAATAAAATCGGAATCGTTCATGATGCCGATCGAGGTCTCCTTATCGTCGAGAAGGACAAGGGAATTCCCCCATTCGCTGTTCGTTCCGTCGACAACAACAGGCCGGTTTTTCCAATGGCTTTTCAGGTCTATCATGCCGCAACCCGCCATGATGCAAAGGAACAGGATGAGTCCATATGGGAAATATGATCGCTTCGATCGAGCGCTCTTTTCCGGCGGCGCGACAAATGGAGTATATTCACTCATGATCTCAAAACTTTCTATGCAGTTCCGGGTTTAAAGAATTTGGTTCATTCAAGAGGTTCCCATTTCCGAGCATTGCAAAAAACGCAGTTTCCGCCCTCAAGAAAGCTGGCCGCATATGCGGACAGCAACTCCTTTGTTTAGAACATCATCGCTCGAGAAAGGTTTAATTTCTGAGTCCCGGTTCAGGCACGGTTGATCCCTGAACCGTTGATTATTCATACCGCGGCTGTTCTTTCTCGACTCTTCGGAACGAACGTTGAGCCTGTCAGCTCCGTTTCACACTCTTTGTGAACTCGCCCAGGATCGAGCGAAGGCTCGGCTCGCCAATCTCTTCCAATTCGTACGTCACGCGGAGCGCCGGTCGTTTGATCTTCACGATCCGTTTCAGGTCGATCGGCGTGCCTATAATAACGACGTCGCAGGGGACTTTGTTGATCGTCGTCTCGAGGTCCCGTATTTGCTGATCGCTGTATCCCATGGCCGGCAATAACGTGCCGATCTTGGGGTACGTGTGGAACGTTTTCTTGATTTCGCCCGCTGCATACGGGCGCGGGTCGATGATCTCAGCGGCGCCGAACTTTTGAGCGGCAACCGTCCCGGCTCCGATCTTCATCTCGCCATGAGTTAACGTCGGCCCGTCTTCGATGACAAGCACTCTTTTTCCGGCAACTAACTCACTTCGCTCGAGCATGATCGGCGATGCAGCGTCGACAATTCTGGCTCTCGTATTCACGCTTCGTATATTCTCCCGAAGCGTCAGTACGGCTTCCGGCGCAGCAGAGTCGATCTTGTTGATGATCACGACATCGGCCATGCGTAGGTTCGCTTCGCTCGGATAATACGTCAATTCATCTCCGGCTCTTAACGGGTCGGCCACAACGATATGGATGTCCGGCTTGTAAAACGGGAGATCGTTGTTGCCGCCGTCCCAGATGATGATGTCCGCGTCGTTCTCGGCCTGCCGGAGAATTGCCTCGTAATCCACACCGGCATAAATGATCGTCCCGTTCACGATATGAGGCTCGTACTCCTCCATTTCCTCGATCGTGCATTTATGCTTCTTCAGGTCTGCGACGGCGGCAAAACGCTGCACTTTTTGTTTCTCGAGGTCGCCGTACGGCATGGGATGTCGAACGGCAGCTACGCGGAACCCGAATTCATGCAGCAGCTTTGCCACTTTTCTGCACGTTTGGCTTTTTCCGCTTCCTGTACGTACTGCGCAGACGGAGATCACCGGCTTGCTGCTTTTCAGCATCGTCTCGCGGGCACTCAAGATCTTGAAGCTCGCTCCCGCGGTCGTCGCACGCGATCCAAGACTCATCACGCGGCGGTACGGTACATCACTGTACGAAAAAACAACTTCGTCCACCGCATGAGACACGATCAGCTTCTCGAGGTCTTTTTCTTCGTAGATTGGAATTCCCTTCGGGTACAACCCGCCTGCCAGCGAGGCGGGGTATTTCCTTCCGGCAATATTCGGGATCTGTGCGGCCGTGAAAGCGACGACATTGTACTGCTCATTGCCGCGGTAGACCATGTTGAAGTTATGAAAATCACGGCCCGCCGCTCCCACAATAATTGTGTTGATGCGTTTATGTTCGGACATAACAATCTCCTTCTAATAATATTGTTGGTTTAATGTCAGGCCAGCGATTGAATAACTTTTTCTATTCGAGCGCATGCCCAGTCGATTTCCTTTTTTGTGATAATGAGCGGCGGCGCGAAACGAATGACCGAATCGTGCGTCTCTTTGCACAGGATGTTGTCTTTCATGAGCGCTTCGCAATACGGACGCGCTTTTGTGTCGAGCACGAGGCCGATCCATAATCCTCTTCCACGGACTTCTTTGATATGAGGATTCTTGATCGCCCGGAGTTTTCCGATAAAATAGTTTCCGAGTTTGAAGGAACGGTCGACCAGTTTTTCTTTTTTCAACACTTTCAGCGCCGCACACGCTACTGCTGCGGCAAGGGGATTGCCGCCGAACGTCGAACCGTGATCGCCGGGAGTGAACACGCCGAGAATTTCTTTGCTCGACAGCACGGCCGAGACAGGGTAGAATCCGCCGGAAAGCGCTTTTCCGATGATCACCATGTCGGGACGGATATCCTCGTACTCGAACGCGAACAACTTGCCGCTTCGGCCAAGCCCCGATTGAATTTCATCCGCGATGAGGAGGACGTTGTTTTCTTTGCACAGCCTTGCCGCTTCTCTCAAATAGCCGTCGGGGGGAACAACAATTCCGGCTTCGCCTTGAATCGGCTCTACAAGGAACGCCGCTGTATTTTCATTGATGGCCTGCTTCAATGCCCCGGCATCGCCGTACTTTACAATCGGAAACCCCGGCGTGAATGGGCCGAAGCCGTTTCGGTATTGAGCCTCGGTCGAGAAACTGATGATCGTCGTCGTCCGGCCGTGAAAGTTGTCCGTTGCGCAGATGATCTCCGCTTTATTCTCCGGAATTCCCTTCACGGTATAGCCCCACTTTCGCGCCGCCTTCACTGCGGTCTCCACCGCTTCCACACCCGTGTTCATCGGCAGCGACGCTTCGTATCCCGTCAAGTCGTGGAGCATCTTGTATAACAACGGAAGCTGGTCGTTGCGGAAGGCGCGGCTCGTAAGGGTGACTTTCTTTGCTTGGTCGACGAACGCTTTAAGAATTTCGGGGTGACAATGCCCCTGGTTGACGGCAGAATATGCCGCGAGGCAGTCGAGATATTTCTTTCCGTCGACGTCGGTCACCCAAGCACCTTTCGCTTTGTGAACGACAACGTCGAGGGGACGGTAGTTGTGAGCGCCGTACCGCTCTTCGATTGAGATGTAGTCCTGAGTCTTCATAGAATTATTTCCATGCTCTTAGTGAATAAAAATGTTCACACAACGGTGGACTATAGCAGGAGTAACAATGAAGGAGTCAGGTCAAATTCAGATAATATGCCACCAGCGCCGTGTCGAAAAGCGCCGGCGGTGAAGTGCGTGGGTGGTGAAATTTTAATGCAGTGTTATTCATGTTCGAACAAGAGCGTAAGCAGCGCCATGCGCACATACAGCCCGTTGCGCGATTGACGAAAATAGACCGCCCGCTGGTCGTTGTCCACTTCGGGCGCGATCTCCACAGACCGGGGGAGCGGATGCATGATAATGGCGTTCGATTTCATTTTTTTTAGTACGCCGGCATCGATATTGTACGCAGAGAGGTCGATGTCGCTGCGCAGAAGCCGTTCGCGGTCGATATGCGTCTGATACACAACGTCGATCTGGGAAATAATTTTCTCCGGATTTTCCGCCAATTCATACTCGACTCTATGATGGTCCAAGTACGCCAGGATATCCGGTTTGATCTGCATTTCTTTCGGTGCAATGAAATAGAGTTTTACCCGCTCAAACTTGCTGAGCAAATATGCGAGCGAACGCGCGGTGCGGCCATCATCCAGCGCCCCAATGAGAGCAACCGAGAGCCCGTTCAAGGCTTTGCATTCTCTGTAAATGGTGCAGAGGTCGAGGAGAGCCTGTGTCGGGTGCTGGCCGCCGGCGCCTTCTCCCGCATTGATGACCGGAACAGCGGAAATGGCGGCAGCTCTTTTCGCTGCTCCTTCTTCCGTATGCCGGAGAACGATTACATCGCTGCAGCTGGAAATGATGCGAATCGTATCTTCGAGATGCTCGCCCTTCACCTCGGATGAAAACTCGTTCGCCCGTTCCGTAGAAAGAACGCTTCCTCCAAGCCTGTACATCGCCGCTTCGAAGGAAAATCGCGTCCTGGTTGACGGCCGGTAAAACAACGCCGCCATGATCTTATTCTCATAATCGCGCGTTCCTCCCCGGCCGACGATTTTTTCCATCTGCTGCGTCCTGTCGAACAATTCCATCAACAGCGGAACCGTAAACTGCTGTGATTCGATGACGTGTTTCAGGTGCATTGAGTGCTCCGTTTTAGACTCTCATGGAAAAATATGAGTACCGGTTTTTCCATCTACCGCATCGATCAGACATTCGAAGGAAGTGATGATCACTTCCTTCCCCCCTTTTTTGAGAAAGCGGATCGCCGACTCGACTTTCGGTCCCATGCTGCCGGCCGCAAACTGCTTTTCAGCGACATGTAGTTCCATTTCTTTCACGGTGATCTTCTCAACCGCACGCTGCGCCGGTTTTTTGTAGTCAAGATAAACCTGTTTCACGTCCGTGCTGATGATGAAGAGGTCGACGGCCAGGCTCGAGGCAAGAAGCGCGGATGCACGGTCTTTGTCGATCACCGCTTCAGAGCCAAGGACACGGTAATTTTCCTTTTCGATGACTGGAATTCCTCCTCCGCCGACGGCAATAACGATCATGTTAAGGTCGAGGATCTTGCGGATAATATCCTGCTCAAACACCTCAACGGGTTCGGGCGAAGGCACGACCCTCCGATAGCCCCGTGCGGAATCTTCGACAATATTCCAGCCGAGTGTACTTTGTTTCTCTTCCGCGTCTGCTTTGGAGTAGAAGGGTCCGATCGGTTTTGTTGGATGCGTGAACGCAGGGTCGTTCTCGTCGACCCGCACTTGTGTGAGGACCGTCATAACCGGCGTGAAGAGTCCGATCTGTCGCAGCTCGAATTCCATGGCACGCTGAATAATGTAGCCGATCTCGCTCTGGGTCGTCGCAACGCAAATGTCGAGAGGATGTGTGTACACTTCACCGGCAGCGCGCTCTGAACGAAGTAGAGCGGCTCCGACCTGCGGACCATTGCCGTGTGTAATCACTAAACGCCATCCGCGCGCCACCATCTGCACGATATTGCGGGCTGTTGCATGCGCGTTCGCAAGCTGTTCATCTATCGTCCCTCGTTCACCAGCATGAATAAGAGAGTTTCCGCCGATCGCTATGAGTGCCGTTTTGGGCGTGTCGCTCATTACATCACCAGTGCCTCGTTTTGTTGGATGGCCCCGTTGCGAAAGAAGTCGTTTGTTAATAGTTATAAGTTTTAAGTTATAGGTTTTAGGTCACAAGTGCCAAAGCGAGCCGCCGGCTTACTTTTCACTTACAACTTTTAACTTATAATTTAAAACTTATAACTCTTCACTCACACCCTCTCCATCAACTGATACATGATCGCTTTCTGCGCGTGCAATCGGTTCTCCGCTTCGTCGAAGACCACTGACTGCTTCGAGTCGATCACCTCGTTCGTAACTTCGTCGCCCCGGTGCGCGGGGAGACAATGCATGAAAATTGCATCCTTCTTCGCCCTGGACATCAACGCTGAGTTCACCTGAAACGGAAGGAATATTTTTTTCCGCTCCTCTGCCTCCGCTTCCTGTCCCATCGAAGCCCAGACATCCGTGTAGATGACGTCTGCGTTATTCGCTCCTTCTAATGGGTCATGGACAACTTCAATTCTCGCACCCGTTGCTTTCGCGTCTTCAATTGCCTGTTCCGTAGCTGTCGCCTTCGGCTCATAGCCGGCAGGACACGCAACCGTAACGCTCACTCCAAGCCGCGCCCCCGCGAACATCAGCGAATGGGCCACATTGTTGCCATCGCCGACATAGCAGAGCTTCAAGCCTTTAAACTTTTTCTTTTTCTCCTGGATCGTCATGAAATCTGCCATTGCCTGGCACGGGTGGGAATAATCGGTAAGGGCGTTGATCACCGGAATAGATGCGTATGCCGCCATGTCAACCACGATCTGATGTGCAAACGTGCGGATCATGATTCCCTGAACCATCCGCTCGAGGTTCTTCGCAACGTCATAGACCGATTCGCGTTTTCCAAGGCTGATCTCCGCCGGTGATAAGTAGAGAGAGAACCCGCCGAGCTGCTGAATGCCGACATCAAACGACGTCCGTGTGCGCAGCGACGGCTTTTCAAAAATGAGGGCTAGCGTTTTGCCCTGGAGCGACTTGCCAAATTTTTTTCGGTTTGCTTTCATCTTTCTTGCAAGTGCAAACGTCGCCAGAATTTCTTTGGCGGTCATATCACGGACGGAGAGAAAATCGTGTGCTTTCACGGATGGACTCCTTCGATAGCGTTTATTTATATAGACGATTACTTATTTCAACAATACGAGTTTTTTTGTTTGGACGAATTGTCCCGCTTGAAGCCGGTAAAAGTAAATTCCGCTCGGCAGCGCAGCTGCGTCCCATGGGATCGAATAGACGCCGGGTTTCATCGTTGCGTTGACAGCCGTTGCCACTTCTTTTCCGAGAACATCGTAGATCTTTAGGATGACAAGCCTTGTTTCGGCGATCGTAAATCCGAAGTGGGTGGCCGGGTTGAACGGGTTAGGATGGTTTTGATCGAGATGGTAACTCCACGGCCGGCTCCCGGCGTCCTGTTTTACTGAGACGAGGCTACCATTTTCTTTTAGCACGATATCGTCGTCGGGGTCGAATACCACAGACGTTGGATTCCGGGTGAACGTAAAGGTGAATTTCTGGTTGTTGACGTTGTTGATGACACGGATGGTTGAGTCCGGGCCGCTGTCATACGAAAATTTTAACACGGCGGGCATGGTAAAAAATGGGGCGTTGGACTGAGTTTGATTCAGCGTAACAGTGACCGTACGCGTTCCCGGATCTATTGAGCAGGTATTTTCGTACCGCGGGTGGTTGGGTTCTTTCAGCCATTCGTTGAAGAACCAATGCAGGTCCTGTCCCGATACGTCGCTCATTTTTTCCACGAAATCGTCGGTCACAACGTTCTTCATCCGAAAATTGACCGAGTCGGCTGCATAGGCTTTTATCGAGGCAAAGAAGAGAGAATCGCCGAGCGTGTACCGAAGCATATGAAGGACACAGGCACCTTTATAGTATGTGATCGCTCCGTTGAACATCGCAGCGACATCGGGCGTCGAGATCGCCCATTGCGGATCATAGATAGGCGAGCCGGGATTTTCAGTGAGGTAATAGTTTGCGTCAAGGAGCATCGTATTCTTGTATTCAGCATAGCCGCCGGTGTGCTCATCCCAAAGCGCCTCACAGTATGTTGCAAAGCCTTCGTTCAGCCAGACGTCGGCCCACGTTGCCGGGCTGATCATATCCCCGAACCAATGATGGGCAAATTCGTGGGACACCAGATCTTCATCCCAGCCGTTGTATTCCAGACTGATCAGAGTTTGATTTTCCATGCCGCCCCATACGAATCCTGCTCCTTGTTCGATCGTCGAGAAGCCTCCTTTCTCGAACGGATACTCGCCGAATAGAGTTGAGTAATACGTTGCCATGGGAAGGATCTCTCTTTCGATGTTCCTGAGCCATGCAACCGAATCGTCGGCATTCCAATAAAAGAGAAATGGAATGCTGTCGTTCTGGTTTGAAATTTTTCTCCAGTACTCTTTGTCGAGATTGTACCCAACTTTACCCGTCACGACCATTAAGTATGTTGCGATCGGGTCGCGGCTGATCCAATGATAGATGATCGTGTCGGCAATTTTCGTCGAATCGGCCAGCCTCCCGTTGGAGCCCAGTTTCACCGAGGTGGGAACCTTCGCCGTCAAATCGAGGGTGGCTTTATCGGATGGGCGGTCCCAGCATGGAAACCATTTCCGCGCTCCCTCCGGCTCGCAATCGGTAAACACCATACCGCTGCTGGTATAAAAAGCACCGTCTGCAATGTTGTTATGGTGAAAATAAATTCTCACGCTGACTGTAGCGTTAGGATGATAGGTTGAGTCCAAGGTAACGGTAAGAATGTTTCCGGTATGCGAGAAGGATTTGCCTGCCAATGATACGGAGTCAATGGTCAGCGACGAATGATCGGCGTTCAATTGAATTGCGTTCAGTGTGGAATCAACTTTGAATGTGATCGTGTTCGTTGCCTGATACGATTCTGGATACGGGGAGAGGAAATTGCTGTAGAGGTCCAGCGATAGCGTATAGTTCAGCACATCAAACGAATGCTGCGGCGTGTTCGGGGATAATTCTTTCATGATTGTACCGTACTGCTTCATCCGCTTCAACGAACAGAGCTGCGCTCCGGTCATTTTCTGCGCTTGCGAGGACACCGTACTCCCGCAGAGGAGTATCACAATAATGCAATTCCTCAATACCGCAGAATACGATATTATGTTCCAACGTTCCATGATAACAATTATTTTCTCTCAGCAATATAGCGATTTCTAGCGTTTGTCTCTCCTTGTGTTTATGGGCTAAAACTTCGATAAAAGCTGAGCGTTCGTCGGAAACTGCTTGACGAGCTTAAGAACTGCAAGCATCGCTTCGCGGGGAGGCATCTTCGCAACGGAACGCCTGAGCGCCTGGTATGCGCCCGTGTCATTGCCGAAGAGGAGCTCTTCACGCCGGGTGCCCGACACGGGGAGATTGATCGCCGGAAAAATTCTTTCGTTAGCCATTCCCCTGTCAAGCACAAGTTCCATGTTACCCGTCCCTTTGAATTCCTGAAAGATCAACTCGTCCATCCGCGAATTCGTTTCGATCAGCGCCGTCGCGATGATTGTCAGCGAGCCGCTCTTCTCACAATTTCGTGCCGCGCCGAAAATCCGTTTGGGAATTTCGAGTGCCCTGATATCCACGCCGCCGGACATCGTCCTTCCGCTGCTTTTCTGGTGAATATTGAACGCCCGGCCGAGTCGTGTGAGCGAGTCGAGAAGGATGATGACATCTTTTCCCGTTTCAACTTTTCGTTTCGCGTATTCGAGCACCAGCTGGGCAAGCCGGACATGGCTTCCGCGATCGCTGTCGCTTGAGCTCGCAAACACTTCCCCCGAAATGGACCGCCGCATGTCGGTCACTTCCTCCGGCCGTTCATCGATCAACAAAACTAGAAGGTCAATCTCCGGATTGTTGATGCTGATCGCGTGTGCAAGCTGCTGCATCAGCATTGTCTTGCCGGCCTTCGGCGGAGAAACGATGAGAGCCCGCTGTCCTTTGCCGACCGGGCAGAACAGATCCACAATGCGCATCGAGATGTTGCTTTTTTCCCCCTCGAGTTTGATAACTTCGTTCGGTGAAACGACCTCATACGACGAAAATTCTTTTATGTTCTTCCACTCATCGGGAGGCAAACCGTTCACGTGTTCGATCGTCACACCCGGTAGACTTCCTTTCGCGGCCGCCCTGGTGCTCCCATCGACCAATACTCCAGTCCTCAAAGCGAATTGCTGTATGAGAGACGCGGGGATCTGTACGTCCTTATCCGTAAGGATAATTCCGTGGGAGAGCGTGCGGACAAAAGCGCGACGTTGTGAATCAATTTCAAGGATGCCGGAAAAAGCTGTTGACATGGTGAATTTAATAAATACAAAATGGGATGATTATCCGGAGCGAAGCGGAATTTCCTGAAACCCCTTCAGAAATTGTTTGTCAGAGGAAATCCGACGGGCGTTGGCTTATTGTCAGCAAGGCAGGAATCTGGGGGATAGCATTCTTACTTACACACAACCCGTCAGGCCGCAGCGTCTTCAAGACGGAAGACTTTCGCGAGAGTATTGGACCGTCTTCCTTATAAAGATACGTCACTTTCCGGTCAATCGCAAACGCCCATTTTATGACATTTAACGGGACTCTGCAGAGAAATCCTCCCCGAAGGAAATCGATAATTTGCCCGGCCGGCATTGACATACCGCCGGGTCACCCCGGCCTTACGGTTTTGCGAACCTGATGTGCGCCATGAACATAATATTCAGAAGGTCGGAGAACATCGTTCCTGCTTTGTTCCGAAGGCTCAGGCGTCGCTTGAAGTTTTTGAAAATTCGGTATTCAGCCGCGACGACAATTCTCTTATCCCACTGACGGATATAGTTCGCAGACTCGAGCCCCCATTTGAGAATTGCACCCTCATCCATTCCCCCGCCTTCAATAACTTTCTTATTGGCAACCCTTACGCCGAGCGGCGAGCATGCATCGAAAACAATTTCGCTTCCCGGGCAGTTTTCGGCAAGATCGATGAAAAACTTTCTGATGTCGCTCTCTTCAAAATAATAAAAGACACCCGCTGCGATAAACATGATGCCGTCGCCAATTTTCAGATCTCGAAACCAGGTCTCGTCGAGAAACGAACAGGCCAGGAATTTTCTTCTCTCATTTTCGTGTATAAGTTCCCTCCTCAGCGAAATAACCGGAGGAAGGTCAAGGTCATACCAAGTTAGACTCCCGTTGTCCACCCGTTCAAACGTCGTGTCCAGGCCGCAGCCGATGTTTACGATTGTTGCGCGAGGATGCTGCTGCAGAAACTTTTTCAGCGCACGGTCGATATGGATGCTGCGCGCTATCCAGCCTAATTGGGTGATCGGACTGATGTTAAGGGCGATTGTGGAAAAGTCGTAGTCGATCTTTTTCATTATTTCAACGGCCGCGGCATCGACGAGTAACGGTCTTTTTTTCTGAGCCTCAACGGCACGTCCCCATAATGGGAGGAGAAGGGTCTTTTCGACATTCTTAAGTTGAATCGGTATCTTGGCGGGCATTATTCTGCGTCGAGGTTATAGTTTGTCAAAGGCAAGCAGTTCCGTGCTGGCTATGAGTTGCGACAGTGCAGCGCTACGCCTCTAGCGTTACATGGTAACCTTTCTGCTAAAGTATTTTGAATAATCGCGAGGCGGAGCAGGTTCATATGCTTCTTTGATGAGATGTGACGAGATAAGAAAGTCTGCTGTCGAGCGGTTGCAGGCGGTCGGAATATTATAGAGAACGGCGATTCTCAAGAGCGCCTTTACGTCAACTTCATGAGGCTGCGGCTCCATCGGATCCCAGAAAAATATGAGGATGTCGATGCCGCCTTCCGCAATCATTGCGCCGAGCTGCTGGTCTCCGCCGAACGGACCGGATTTTAATTTGCGGATCTTTATTTCGTCCCGATGTTTTGAAGGAGCATTCTTCTTCAGCGCTTCATTTACCAGTTTCCCCGTCGTCCCGGTACAAATCAAGCTGTGGTTAAGAAGCGTCCCGCTGTTATAGCTGACCCACTCAACCATGTCCTTTTTGCAATTATCGTGGGCGACGAGCGCAATTCGCTTCACAGATTCCATTGTGTTCTCCTCGTGGTTGCTATGGCTGCGCTGGTAAATTAAACGCGAACTAGATCAATGGCAAGAAATTGTCGGAGATGCCTCATCGATGAGCATCTGACGGAGTATACGACAAACCCCGACTTTTGCAATAAATCGGGGTTTGTCCGAGAGCTCTGTGTACGATTATGATTTGGAGGCAGATCCCTTTGCCTGTTTGTAGACTTGAGCAACGACCACACCTGCGATCAGGTATTCGCCAAGTGTCAGTATGAACCAGTGCAGCGCGAGCGCATGTGGAATGGGAAAACTTGCATACGAACCGAACGCAAACCCGCTGCTGACAATCATTCCGATATAAAAGCCGTACCGCAAACCCTCCATGATTCCTTTGTTTTCATATCCCTTGGAAAAGATCAGAACAAAAAAGAACGCCGTGATGATCTTGACAACATGCAGAACCCACATCTTCGCCATCATGTCCGGACGCCACACATTTTGCATTGCTGCGTACGTGCTCATCAGAATAACGCCATGGATGAGAAAGTCGAGAAGTTCGAGGGTAATGAACACTGCAACGACACCGATCAGCATTTTCTTCATAATCTTCCTCCGTGTTGGTGGATGGAGAATAATCCTGTTTGTGGTGCTAAAACGAGGCAAGTATATAGATATATCGGATGATTGTCAAGTGGGGGGGATGTAGTGCGTTGGACGTTTTAGGTTTTAAGTTGAAAGTTAAAAGTTAAAAGTTAAAAATACATTGCATTAGTCATAAAACCTATAGTTGAGGCTTACAACTTACAACTTACAACTTACAACTTACAACTTACAACTTACAACTTACAACTTACAACTTATAACTTATAACTTATAACTTACAACTTATAACTTACAACTTATAACTTACAACTTATAACTTACAACTCTCACCCCCTCATCAATTTCTTATACTTAATCCGGTGCGGTTGATCGGCGGTGATGCCGAGGCGTTTTTTTCTGTCTTCTTCGTATTCGGTATAATTTCCGTCGTACCAGAAGACCTTGCTGTCTCCTTCGAATGCAAGAATATGTGTTGCAATGCGGTCGAGAAACCAGCGGTCATGGGAGATGACAACCACGCACCCGGCGAAATTCATCAAAGCTTCTTCGAGCGCGCGGAGCGTATTCACGTCGAGATCATTGGTCGGTTCATCCAACAGAAGCACGTTCGCCCCTTCCTTCAGTATTTTTGCCAGATGGACACGGTTGCGCTCACCCCCCGAAAGGTCTCCGGTTCGTTTCTGCTGGTCCGTCCCGCTGAAATTAAAGCGTGCGACGTATGCGCGCGAGTTAACCTCCCGTGTTCCAAGCTTTAATATATCTTCGCCGCCGGAAATTTCCTGCCAGATCGTTTTTTCGGGGTCCAGCGGGCGGCTCTGATCAACGTACGCAAGTTTCACCGTTTCGCCTATTTTGATCTCTCCGCTGTCCGGTTTTTCCAATCCGGTGATCATGCGGAACAGGGTTGTCTTGCCGGCGCCGTTCGGCCCGATGACGCCGATGATGCCGCCGGGGGGAAGTGAAAAATTCATCTCTTCGCATAAAAGGTTGTCGCCGTAGGCCTTCGAGACATTATGCGCTTCGATCGCAACATCGCCGAGCCGGGGGCCCGAAGGAATAAATATCTCCAGCTCGTCGTCCCGTTTCTCCGATTCATCGGCGAGCATTTTTTCATAGGCTGCAATGCGTGCTTTGCTTTTCGCGTGCCGTCCCTTCGGGTTCATGCGGACCCATTCTAATTCCTCCGACAAGGCCTTTTGCCGTTTCGACTCCTGTTTCTCTTCGAGCTTCAGCCGCTGGTGCTTCTGCTCAAGCCAGGAAGAGTAGTTTCCTTTGAAGGGAATCCCTTCGCCCCGGTCCAATTCCAGGATCCATCCGGCCACGTTGTCGAGAAAATATCTGTCGTGCGTTACAGCAAGAACGGTCCCCTTGTATTGGCTGAGATGTTGCTCAAGCCATGCGACTGATTCAGCATCGAGATGGTTTGTCGGCTCGTCGAGCAGAAGCACGTCCGGTTCCTGAAGAAGAAGCCGGCAGAGCGCGACACGGCGCCGCTCTCCGCCGGACAGTACGTTCACCGGCGTATCACCGGGGGGACAGCGAAGCGCATCCAGCGCTTGTTCAAGTTTGCTGTCGATGTCCCACGCATTGAGATGTTCGATCTTTTCCTGAAGGTTGCCCTGCTTCTCCAGCAGCTTGTCGATATCTGCGTCGGGTTCGCCGAACTTCGCTGTGACGGCCTCGTACTCTTTGATGAGCGCAACGATCTCGTGCACGCCTTCTTCAACGATTTCTTTCACTGTTTTTGACGCGTCGAGCTGCGGTTCCTGCGGCAGATAACCGAACGAAATTCCCTTCTGGGAAGTAATTTCGCCGACGTAGTCTTTATCAATGCCGGCGATGATCCTCAATAACGTACTCTTCCCCGCGCCGTTCAAGCCAAGCACGCCGATCTTCGCTCCGTAAAAAAAGGAGAGGTAAATATCTTTCAAAACCTGTTTGTTCGGCTTGTGGATCTTTCCCACGCCGACCATCGAGAAGATGACCTTATTATCGCTCATTGAACTCCTAAAATTAACGTTCCCAAGCTGAGCTTGGGAACGAGATAAGATAACCTGCATCCCTTGAAGCGCTGTTACCCCGCCGCCTCTTGTCCGGTATCCAGATAAAGAACTTTGTCGTCCGCATTGTAACCGAACAGTTCGCCGTACCGCGCCCAGCCTACCATCGTTTCAAAGAGCTTCTCAACATCTTCGTTGGGAAGCAGAATGGCGAGCTGCTCGAGCACGATTTCTTCGCTCAGGTTCAGCGATTCGTTTCTCTTCAGCATTCCGGAGACGACCTCAAACAGACGAAGGGAAAGGATCTGCTGCTTGAAAAGAAGTTTTCTATTGTTCACGTCCCCTTTGAGGAATTGACGGCCTGTGTCGGTGAAGACAACGTTATGTTTCGGAGTGTCGACAAAATCCAGCAGCTCTGCGGCTTTCACGACGGTGATCGTCGAGCCAAAATCTCTTCCTGTCTTCTGGGCCAGGTCGAAAATATCGACCATCCCGTTATTGTCGTCGAGAATTTCCAGAAGACCGAGGATTTCGCCCGGCGATACATGTGGAAGGGGTTCAACGTGCCGCGTAACGACGGTTTGGACAGCGGGAACGACTTCGTCCGGAATGATCGCGTTCGTGATAATATCGTGGATGTGGTCGATCATCGCGAGGAATGCCGGCGAGCGCATATCGCGCGGGTGGGGCATGTCGTTTTGTAAAATAATCCGGATCGAGCCGGGGTTGCTGCCGAGAACGACGATCCGGTTTGCGAGGAATACCGCTTCCCGGATATCGTGGGTAACAAAGAGAACGCTTTTGATCTCAACTTTGTGGTCGAGCCAAAGGCTCAGAACTTCTGCGCGAAGGTTCTCCGCGGTCAGCACATCGAGAGCACTGAACGGTTCATCCATGCACAGCAACTCGGGCTGGACGACAATCGCCCGCGCGATTCCGACACGCTGCTTCATTCCCCCGGAAAGTTCTTTCGGGTACGCTTCTTCAAACCCCTCCAAACCGACTTTGTCGACTGCCTGCCGGACTCTCGTGCGGACTTCCTCTTCCGGCAGCTGAAGCCATTCCAGACCCATCGCAATGTTTTCGTGCACGGTCAGCCACGGATACAAAGCAAAATTCTGGAAGACGATGGACGCACGTGGATGGAACCCCACGAGCGGCTTGTCGTAGGCAAGCACTTCTCCCGTTGTCGGCAGGATCAAGCCCGTGAGAATGCGCATCATCGTCGACTTTCCAGAGCCTGACGGCCCGAGAAGCGCGACAATCTCGCCCGCATGGATCTGTAGCGAAATATTTTCGAGTACTTTTAGATCCGCTCCGTTGGGAAGGGTAAATTCCTTGCAGACGTTGCGGATTTCAGCGATGGCGTTTGTGTTCATTTGTTAAGGCTAAATTGAGTTTCTGCGATACGATAGAGTTTCTTCCAGAAAAGTTTGTTGATGAGAACAACAGTGGCTGCCATGACAAGCACGCTTGCAGCAAGAACGCCGAAATTGCCGCTGTCGGTTGCATTGGTAATCGTCGATCCGAGCCCGGTTGCGACAAGAATTTTATCGCCGAAATGAACGTATTCCGCAACAATGCTTGCGTTCCATGCACCGCCCGTAGCGGTTACCCAGCCGGTGACCAGCGATGGAAATATTCCGGGCAAGATCAGCCGCTTCCACGTTTGCCACTGCGTCAATCGGGAAACGTAGGCTACCTCCCGCAGGTCCTGGGGGATCCCCATCGCCCCGGCGATGACATTAAAAAGAATGTACCATTGTGTCCCGAGAAGCATCAACACAACCGCGCCGACTTCGATCCCGATACCCGCGCCCGACAATGCTAAGATCACCAGCGGAAAAAGCATTGGCGCGGGAAACGAAGCAGCCACCTGAGCGACCGGCTGGAGTATGCGGGACAGTTTCGGGTTCAGCCCGATCGCAACCCCGATTGGGATCATGAACGCCGTTCCGATCACGACCGCGACGAGAACCCGGATAAACGTGTAAAGAAGGTGAGAAAAAATTGTCAGCCATTCGGCAACATCCAGTTCGGCAAAGAGGGAGATCATTTTCCAGGCCCCGAGAAGGATTACTCCAAGCATGAGGGCGGTGACAATCCAGCCGGAGATCTTTTTAAACACATCGCCCGTGTGCACCGAGGACATCACTTCCCGTTTTTCGAAAGCGGCGATACCGTTCGTGACACGCAGCGTAACCGAAGAATACGCCGGCTCCCACACTTTTTCACGTACGAATTTCAGAAGCTGCGATTCCCGCAGTAGATCGAGGACGAACGATTTTTCCGTTTCCGATGCTTCCGTGTCTTCAAACTTGTATTTCTGCGCCCAGGCGACGATCGGACGCCAGAAGAACTGGTCTACAAGAACGATCATCGTTGTCATGGCGATGATGGCATAGATCATGGCCGGAACATTTCCCTGTGAGATCGCAACACTCATGTACGAGCCGATGCCGGGGAGCCGGAAATCCTTCGTGCCAAGCACAAATGCCTCGTTGATGGTGAGGAAGAACCAGCCCCCCGCCATCGACATCATGCTGTTCCAGATCAACCCCATCGCTGAATACGGCAGTTCCAGCTGTGTGAACCGTCGCCACCAGCCGAGCTTATAGACACGAGCCGTTTCGCGGAGCTCGTTCGGGATCGAGCGGAGCGAATTATAAAAACTGAACGTCATGTTCCATACCTGTCCCGTAAAAATCATGATCACGGCGGCAAGTTCAAGTCCTACATTCGATGTCGGAAAAATTGCCACGAACGCGAGCACCAATGTGGGAAGAAAACCAAGCACGGGGATGCTCTGTAAAATGTCGAGCAGCGGAATCATGACCTTCTCCGCCCGCTTGTTGTACGCTGCAACATAGCCGTACGCGATCGTGAAGACAAGGGAGATAGCGTACGCAACGAATCCCCGGACGAGAGAAAAGAACGTGTACTTCGGCAACGCGAGGGGGGAAAGGTCGATGTCAACTTTCGGACGCAGGACACCGTTCCATTCTTTTCCAACGCCGACGAGACTGTACAACAGCGCCGCCAGCGCAAGGAAGACCAGCGGGTCGACCCAACTGACGGAACGACGAAGACGTACGTAGGCGCGGATCAGAGACATGCAGTGAGAATTGGATTGCTATGAAGATATTGAAAAGGAGCGTGAGAGGCAATACAGAAACGATGAGGGAGTCTTATTTTGACGATACCGAGATCTTGCGGACAATTCTTTTGTACTCCGTCCACGAAGCGGTGTCGGCAATCGGTCTGCTGATGTACGTTTCCAGCTTGCGAAGGCGAAGGATCTCAGCGCATCGGTCCTGAGTATTGGGGTGAGTGCTGATCCATTCGAAGCGCTTTGGGACGTCATTCTTCTCCCGCGACAAACGAAAGATCACGTCGGCGAACGCTTCCGGGTCGACATCCGCTTTTGCCATCATGTGCACGGCGGAAGCGTCCGCCTCGCTTTCCAATTTTCTGTCGAATGCCGTCGAAGAGAGAAGTCTTGCCGTCTCCTGCGCGATCTCCCCGTTTGCATTGCCTCCGGCAAGTGCTGCCAGCATCGCCATGCCCACCTCCTTCCTGAGCTTTTTCATAATATCCCCGTGTTCGATATGGCCGATTTCGTGCGCCATCACCCCGCTCAACTCTTCGGGCGATTTGCAGTACCGTATCATTCCCGTGTACACGACGAGGCGGCGGTCAGGAAGCGCGATCGCATTCACGTCATCGTGGACAAGAATGTGGAGCGTTATCGAGGTATCGTTGATGCCGTTCGCCGTACAAAGTCTCCTCTTGATGCCGTTGACGAACGAGTACACGGTATCGGAATCAAGTTCACCCCCACTCTTTTGCAATTCATCGAGAATCAGGTCTCCCAGGTTGCGCTCTGTTTCCTTTGTCAGTTCTTCAACGCGGAAATGTTTGAGATAGTCGATCTTCCCGAGAATGAACCATGCGCCGAAGAAGAGGAGTGCAAGAACGATGAATTGAACGACGATCTTCCCCATGCTATGCCTTTACCATCTTTTCCGTGAGGGGGCCGAAAAACCACCAGACGACGTGTTTGCCCTGCCGGGTTTGAATGGCTGAATAGATGGTCGCGATGAATTCGACGAGATTGAACAGTATGATGGTGACGATGTATGCAATGTAGTTATTCGATACGGCGACGCGATCAAAGATAATTCCGAGCGTCCAGTACAATCCCGCCGCGTTCACCGGCAGAGTAAATCCCTGCGCGAGCAGCGTTTGCGTGCAATGCCAACGGACGAAGCGTGCCGATTTCCTGTTCGACAAGAAGAAGATCGCCGATGCGATAACGTTGACGATCGGCAGGGGGAGTCCGACCATGATCACGACGAGCGACATCAGGTAACTGTTCGATGCTTTTTCGTTTTCGTAATCGTCCGGGGTGTAGGAAAACTCCTGGAGAGACACGCTACAGCCCTTTCGTAATATTCCAGGCCCAGTTGAGCGCGACAATGACAGCAGCACACACAGCAAGAAGCTTGTTGTTCATGAAGATTTGTTCCAGAAACACGTACCTGCGGTAGAAACTCTCGCTGCTCGTGAGCGTATCCGCCGTGATCCATAACGGAACGACGATGAGCGCTACGGCAAGGAGCACGCCGAATGGGTTCATCATGAGCGATCCGCGAAAATCACCCTGCACCAACAGCAGGAGCGAACGTGTCGTGCCGCACGACGGGCATGGAAGGCCGGTGACCTCTTTGAACAAGCAGATCGAAGGAGCCGCGGTATGCGCAGGGCCCTCTATGAAATTCCAGCCAAGCCAAACATATCCCGACAGCGAGAGGCATGCGAGAAGGATGTAGAGTTTTTTTTTGACCATAGAGCAATCTAGAACAAAACCTGCAGGAGGCGATGTAAATTGTATTCGCGGGTTTTTCCAAGGATCAGAAACCAATCGACGATCGTCCAGATTCCGAGCCCGCCGCAAGTCAATAGTTTTGCAATACCGAGGCCGACTTCGCCAATCATGAACCGGTCGATGCCGAAATGCCCGCCGATAAGCGAAACGATAAGCATCGTCGTCGGATCCTTCAGACTCACACCCTGGATCTGGAGTAGTTTTGAATCGTCAAGCTTCAGCAGCTTTTCCCGGATGCCTGAGAGCTGATAGCCTTCGAAATATTTTGAGGACATCATCATGTACATGTCGACTTTTTGCTGGTCCATAGAAACATCCTTTCAATAAGGGTTGTGAGATTCCGTTGTGATCGCTCAAATCTCCAGCACGTCTGAAGTCCAAACCTTGCCGCCGCCAATCAAACCTTCGAAACTTAATAATCGCTTCCTCAAAAAGCAATCGACATCAAGCCATCCGAAAGATAACTGATCGAGATTTCGCACGACTTGACATTAAATCCTTCGGATGGCTTACGATCTACCGCCGCTCCACAAAGTTTAACCCCTTTGTTTTCTTGCCGACAAGTTGCCGCATCACCTTTGCCACGATGCGCTGGGTTGACTCCTCGGTTTTCAAAGAGCCGAGATACCGCAGGATCTCTTTTTGCCTGGAAGGCGGGAGCAATTCAAAAACGGCTTTAGCCTCCTTATTGACCGCCAGGGCGCGGCCAAGCATGGGATGCATCGGCACTGTTCGCGGTTCGGGGTCGAATTCAATCTTTACGCGCGCCACATCACCGACATCAATTCCTGCAGCGCGGCGCATGGATGTGTTGAAGTACAGTCTCCACGCACCTTGATACTTTACGAGGGTCTGCTTGAATTGTTTCCCATTCAACGTTCCCCGGACAGGAATCGGACCACTGGTTTTGCCTGACGCCTTGAACAATGCGCGTAAGACGGTTTCGGGAACGACTACGTACGGGTTAACGCCGATCTTTAGAATTTTCGCGGAGTATGAGTTCATTGGCTGGCCTCTTCAAAGTAGAGAAGATTTTTTTGACTGTCAATAATCTCCCGCTATTGGAAGACCTGAAGTTTCAGCTACATAGGAAGGACAAGGAGGCTGGAGACGGTGGGCAGGACACTGTGAATCTTTTAGACTCTCGGGGCTTCGCTTAAGGGTCTATTTTTTGTAAGTCGTGCGATGTTTGCCGCGATAACTGTTTTGTCGGCGTTTGTCTTCGCCAGCGCCATGGCGGTGTAAAAATGCTGTGAGGCGCGCGTATTGTCAATATCGGTATACAGATTTCCCAGCAGCGAATGGTATAAGTGGTTCTCGGTGAGCTTCAATTTTTCGGCTTCGACGATGGCTCCTTTCTTCCCGTTGGCTTTTGAAAGCGCGTAGGTCCTGTTCAAGGCGGCGATGGGAGAATATTCTATCTGCAGCAATCTATTATAAAGCTGCAAAATATTTTCCCATTTTTCGTCCGTGTCCTCTTTTTTTGTGTGCCAGTATGCGATTGCAGCCTCGAGATGGTATTTCGACAACTTCTTCCCTTTGGACGACCTGTTCAAGTATAGTTCGCCTTTATCGATCAATTCCCTGCTCCACAGACTGCTGTCCTGATCTTCATACAAAACAAGATCACCGTTTTGATTTGTGCGGGCCTCAAACCGTGAGGAATGAAAACACATCAGCGAAAGCAAGGCATTTGCCGAAGGCGTGTTGGTTTGTTCGCATTCAGTGAGCATGACGTTCAGCCGCATCGCTTCGACGCACAGTTCCTTTCTCAGCGTGGTGTTCTGTGACGTGGAGTAATATCCCTCGCTGAAGAGCAAATACAGCGTGGTGAGAACGGTTTCCAGCCTGCCGTTGATCTCGACCTCGCCGGGGAGCTCAATTCGTACCTTTTCAGTTCTCAGCTTTTCTTTCGCCCTCGCAAGCCTTTTGTAGATCGTATCGCTGTTCGTCAAAAAAGCGTCCGCGATTTCATCGACGCCGAACCCGCAGAGAATATTTAGCGACAGGCCGATCTGAGCTTCAGTTGAAATGCAGGGATGGCACACGGCAAACATCATCTGCAGCTGGCTGTTGTTGATGTTCTTGTTCGACAAGTCAATTTCTATTTCCTCTGATGTCTCTGCATTCTGCCGCAGCTCGACGGCAATTTTTTGACTGAAGATCGATGAATGTTTGAGAACATCTTTCGCTTTATTCTTCGCGACGATGTAGAGCCATGCGGTTGGATTGGCGGGAAGGCCTTTGATTCCCCAGGTTTCGGAAGCGAGAAGAAAGGTATCGCCGACAATGTCCTCGGCAATTTCAATATGTTCAAAGCCAAAGAGCCGGCAAAGCACAGAAATGATCTTTCTGTACTCCGTCCTGAACAAATGCGGTATCAGCTCCTGGTCTTCCATGCATGAAGACGCCTCTGCGAACGGGCAGAGGCGTTTTTGATTTATCTAGTTGTTCTCGTACATCGGCACAACGGTGCGCACTTCCACCGTTCCCCCCATTTTAAGAATAGGACATCCCCTTGAAATCTCAGCAGCCTCGTCGATGGAATCGGCTTTTACGATAATGTAGCCTCCGATGGCCTCTTTAATTTCTACATACGGACCGTTCGTGATCACGTTGTCGGGTTTTACCACTCTCCCTTCGGGCGCCAGTTTATTGCCGGAACTCACCAGTTTATTTTGCGCGGCGATACTCCCCATCCAATCCTGCCAGGGTTTCATCATTGCCTGCATTTGATCGGGCGACAGCGAGGAATCGTTGTGCGCTGCATCTCTTCGGAACACTAACAAGAATTCTTTCATAATATTTTTTATTTTGTTGATATTGATGCATCCACGAAGTTCACGAGGGGGTACAAAGGTAAGGTATCCCTATAGATAATCAATCTAGAAATTGTTTGCAAATATGATCTTCGTGTTTCTTCCTGCCCTTCGTGGATGTCCTTCGTTAATTATTTGTTTGAATGCAGCGCAACCGTGTTCCCCTCTGTATCGACAAAATACGCCATATACCCAATGTCATCGCTGATTTTGGTCTTGGGCATTGCCACTTTTCCGCCCGCGGCTGCGACGTTGCCGAGTGCTTTTGCAAGGTCGGGATTTCCGTTCAAATAGATCTTCGCCCCGTCCCCGCTTGGTTTGTGCATCGGCCCTTGCACTAAACCGCCGGAGACCTTTGCGTTCATGTCCTCGGAAGGAAAGAAAGCCATCTTCATTCCCATCATCTCCTGCTCTTCCATGCTAATGCCGAAGATTTTCTCGTAGAACGTTTTCGCGCGTTTGATATCCGATACGGAGATCTCAAACCAGTTGAGTGAATTATCTTTTGCTGTCATGGGTGTCCTTTCAGTTATTTTAATGGAATGAATTAGTATGTATTTTTGCAGCGTTTCGAAATCACCATTCGACCCATTCTCCGTGCGGATGAACCCACGTGGAGGATGCCGGCTTGGAGGCAAACATCGAATACAATCCCGAATTTTGAAATTCAGATCCTATGTAATGCTTCATCATGCTGTCGGCATTTATCCAAACATCGATGCCTAATACTTCCAGCGCTTCCGGCGAACCCGGACCCGCCAATCGAACATGGAATTCGTGGGAGATGATTCCTGCCGCGCGGGCAGAATTCACCTGCTTCTCGATCGATGCGTTGTGGATAGCCTCCGCCTCATCAAGTGATTTCACTTTTCCTCTCACCAGTCCGACGATCTTCTCGTTCTTTCCCGTCGGAGAAGGAAAATGGAAGTTCAAAAAGCCGTCCAATTTGTTCCATACAACGGCTTCTCTCGAAGCAAACATCATGTTGCCGCCAGCCTGGACCTGATGGTCGCTGAAAAATTTGTTCAGCCCGTCCAAGCTATTCCAAATATCCATGAAGAGAAGTTCGCCGGTATACGACGAAGCTGCATTTGTCGGCATAAAAGTCATGTGACTCATATCGCCGAGCGACTTTGCGGCCGCCACGCCCTCCAGATTCCCAGCAGTCTGATTATGAAGTGTGCAGGTCTCTTCGATGCTCGCCGTGTTCGCTTTGCCCCAAACGGTAAGAAGGTTAAACGCCATTTTTTGTGTCATAAGCCTGATCCCGATCGTTATGATGAGGTGAATTATACCTTAATAACGATTGAGGTCTCAGGATTGGACACATCAGGAAAAAGTATATTTGCAGTAATTATAGGGGGTGGAAGATTTGCGCGGCTGTCTTGGGCGGGACGCTTTATTTCAGCGCAGTTCAAGCGACAGAGGCGTAATCATTCGATCGCAAGCGATCAATGAGGGGATTTACACAATGCTGAATAATGTTCTGGAAAATTCATTCTAGCAGATTATACCATGAGATTTTATTGCATTTATTTGCTTTGTCCGCATGACACCTGCAATGACTACCTGGAAACACGCCATTGAATTCCTATGCAATCCGCATCCGTCGATAAAAGCGGATGTTCGATGCCGGATTCAATATTACAAACCCTGAGTTCGCTTCGAGAGCTTTTCCAGTAGTTTTGGTCGAAGTCCTCTACGATTTGGCGAACCAGAACATGGGTATCGTCGAGCCAGCCGATAAATTCGCGATTTGAGACGACGAACTGGACAGTACCATTAATTCCAAAGATGAAGAGCTGGTCATTCGCTGAGGGATCATCGAAGGGCTCGTCGATTTTTGGTTTTCTCCCTGTTGAGCGGCCGCCCGGGACATAAAGATTATTAATTGTTGCCGCTATCCGTTCTCCATCCGGGGAGAATTTCGCAGTGCGAGGCTCATGTTCCTCTGACTTGCCTTCATTTCCGAAACGATCCCACTCAGAATAGATAACAGTTCTTGCGAGAGTTTCAGTGTTTTGAAGGAAGATACAGTTGTCGGAGTAATTGATCCCGGAACAGCATGTCTCGTCGTTATTGGTATAGAGAATGTACTTGTCGTCGAACGACGAGCTGAAATATATTTGAGCATCGGAGCTCGCGAGCGTATACGTACGGGTTCGGGGATAATATTTCCAGAGACGCGCTGTTGTTGTCCCCAGTTGTTCGGGATAAAAGTCCTGCAAAAGAACGGCCTCGGGCTCGCGAAAATCCCATCCAGTTAGAATCCGATAAAAACGCTCATCTGCATCGTATCCCTCCGTTGCAAAAGTATCGATGCGGGGGCTATCGAACTTATTCTTCCCGGCCTGAAGCCGCGAAACTAGAACCTGGCTGAATAACGTCGCGTTGGCAGTATCGACGATGAAAAGGTCGCGGGAAGCACACGCAACAATATCTGTTCCACTTGTCGAGAGAGAGAAACTCGGAAAGGAGTGTGACTCCTGAACATCGCGGCCGCTCATGCTGGCATCGCGGAAGGGAGCGTCGTAGGAAGCAGTGCTGTCTCCGTTTCGAACATAAAGCCGCTCGTTGGCGGGAGGATCGTTGGAGGTAAAAGCAACTATTCCTTGCCAGTTCACCTGGACATTCTTCACGTGTTTTGCCTCGGAGGGAGTCATGGACCCAAGACACCTCACAGATTTTTGTTTCCAATCGAGCGCATAAAAGGATATTCCAATCGTTGAATCTCCGGTCTGAAGAATTACTACGGACTCATAGCGAGATGCTGTAGACTGCAGCGCCAACGTCTTTGGGTGCACAATTGGCCGTAGATTCGTTGGACCAGGCACCTGCTTTTCCTCCTCCAAACCCGGGACCAGAGCGGAAGCTGCGTACCGACGTACAAGAGAATCCAGCCGGGGGTCATCTTCAGCTCTGCGAAATTCACTTTCTTCACGGAGCTTCTCTAGGTTTGGAACAAGACCGTGCTGCAATCCGCATTCAAGCGAGACATAGAAACTGTCTATGTCTCCCTGAAGCAGATATGTGTGTGCGATTTCTAAATAGTTATCGCTTGCGAATTCGGGTCGTGCCTGAAGCTGAATGAGCAATTTCGACCTCGTCCGCACCAGAGGGGCAATAATCGTCGGCTTAAATTCCGGAAGACGTCTCAGTGATTTGAGGTCGGGGTCTAATTGAAGCGCGTGAATATAATATCGATAGCCGCTGTCGACTGCAGTGCGCAGCCAATCGAGCGCGTCCGTTAGCTTACCTTCCCGCGCAAATGTGCAGGCGATGTCATAATAATAGAGTTCGCGATGGAGTGAGTCAGCGCGCGCTGCAGACCTGAAATCTGATCGTGCAGGTTCGAAAAAGCCAAGGTTCAGCTTTCTGTACCCGCTTGTTTGGTATATCTTTCCCCCCAATTCCGAGGATGGAATCGAGAGAGGGATATACGGCGCCTCGCTCCCCCTTTTTTTCGGCAATATTGCCCAAACTTTGACATTGAACGTTCCACCTAGACCAAGTTTCAAACGGAGGGGCAGCATTACGCCGCTGGTTTCGGCAACGGCGAGGCTGTCGTGAAAACGGAATCTACTCCGGTCGGAGGTATCATTAATCTGAACAACAAATCGCTGCGCAGGAGTGAAATCTGCAAATGAACCATCCTTCAGGATCTTTTTAGGGACAACCTCCACGGTTGAGCCGATATACAGCTCCGGTGGGAAAAAGAAAATCTCCGCGGGCTCGCAGCGTATACCATTGACCAGGGTGTCGGGCAGAAGGTTGAGAGCAGCTTTTGCGGGAGAAGGCGACAGCACGATCAAAAAGCAAACGGCCGCTGCCGGAAACAAAGAGATGGTTCTATTCCAGAGGATTGAAATGATGGTTATCATATTGGTAATTGTATTGATGGTAAGTTTGTATATCAAGAAGAGTTCGAGCGGATTTCGTTTCGTTTCCAACGAGGGCTTAGAAACGAGATTGAGATGAAATCAGCGCGAATTCGTTCTTGATTTCCCTCTATTTCCCCAACGTAATTATTCCAGCCCGACCGGAGAGCCCGGGGCCATTAACGCTATTTATCTCTGAACAATGTATGCCCCTTCACCAACCATGATATACCGAAAGCAAACAAGGCAAGAGATTCGAGGATCAGTACCGGGTTCATCGCTGCAAGAAACGTGTCCCGTAAAAAGAGCGTATAGATCGATATGCAGATTATTGCAAGAAGCATGACTATTCCGCAAATGCGATAGATCATGTTCCTTCGCTTCTTTTCTTTCCCCATAACGCCCGGGTGGCGTCTGGTAAAGAGAAAAAGTGAATTGAACGACAACGTAAGAAAAAACAGCGTACCAAATATCAGATGGATCTTTTCAGAAATGCCGTCATCGATGAGAAACATTCCGACCCGGACAACCTTGCCCGAAAACATTGCCGTAGGGAAGAAGAGCATACCCAGTGCGAACGTTCCGCTCAACTTCGCGACGAGGCTGTCAATATCTTCATATCCTCTGTACGAGATCAGGAACAACGCCACTCCGCTTAACATGCCGACTAAAAAATCCCGCATGTTGGTATAATAGTAACCGCTTATCGACCCTTGCAGACTCGGCTCACCTTGCGTAAAGCCTCCGATGACAACGATCAGAGGGAGCGATATTCCCAGAATACCTATTAACCTCCGCATTGCTAAATAGGAAATGATCAGGCTTTTTTCCCGAACTGTCGACATACCGAAACTCTTGCTAAATTACTTACCCGCAGTTTATTTGGTGATATCCCATTACTTCCCGGATTGATTTGTTCTGGACAGGCTGGCGAGGTCGTAGCCTTTTGCTTTTACTTGATCAAGGATAATTTTAAATGTCGATTCGTCCATGACGGAGGTTCTGGAAAGAATCCACAAGTATTTGCGCGCGGGGTCGCCAATGACAGCGTAGCTGTAGTCAGGGGCCAGGACAATGATCCAATAATCGCCCCACACGAAAGGAAGGAACGAAAGGATTGCCGGGGCAAAACGGACCTTGAGCTTGGCTGTCGGCGCATCGTCCCCGGACCGCTTCGCTTCACCTTCCGCTTCTTCTATCTCTCCTTTTTCGTTCCGGCAGCGGTTAACGACTTTGATTCTTCCATCATCGAGCAGCGTATACGTCGCCGTCACATCGCCGGCACACTGCTTCTGAAAACCGTTCGGCAATCGGGCGATCTCGTACCATACGCCTGCGTACTTATTGAGGTCGACCGAGGGAACCACCTCCAGCGGCGCGGGCGATTGATCCTGAGCAGTGCTTATGGCTGCAGGGAGCGCAAAAAGTGCAGAGACAATAAACATGTGCATTTTCCATTTCTTGAGCATGTGTTGATGAAAGTTGTTAGTTCTCATTTAGTGTATTTCTATTTTGTCCGCATCTCGTTACCAAAGAGACTTTGGGAATAAGAGAAACCGTATTCGCCGACCTCATTTCGTTGCCTCTCGTTCCCAAGCTCCGCTTGGGAACGGCAAGCGTGACATCTGAATTAAAGTTATGACGTCACCTGACCCACCCCGTTTTGCCTCTCGTTCCCAAGCTCCGCTTGGGAACGCCAAGCGTAATCTCTGAATTAAAGTAATTGCATTACCTGATTCGTTGTACTTTCCTTTATAAAATAGAGCCGATTATCCTCAACCTTATACAATAGCGGCGCGATCACGATCTTTGGGTATCGCAGTCGAAGCCGTTTCACTTCGCTCAAAATAAAATCGATCTCGTTCCCGATCTCGAACATCGGGGCGAAGTGGAAAAAATGTTCCTCGGCCGATTGCTCCTGCCAGCCTGCCGCTTTGACGAGCCCCTTGACAAATTGCTCCTTGCGTGCAATAAGGTTCACCATTCCGCATTGCGTATGCCCGATGAGGGCGATACAGCGAACTCCGCCGACTGCAATGGCATATGAAACTTTGAACTCGCTGTACCTCAAATTCGCGCCTCCCGTTCGAATGATAAAAGCAAAATTGTCGGGGATATGAAGATGCTTCCGGTTGTCCATGCACATCCCGATCAACAATTCGGCATTTGTGTACGGATCCAGCTTTCGTCCGAGGTTGTGGTACTCAAGCAGATGCCCGATCGGAGTCTCTCGGTACTGAACGGGAATGTCTTCTTTCGAGGCTATCGTTTGCAATCTATCCATTCGGTTCTCATTTTTATCTCGTTCGTAAACTCCATTTAAGCCTCCTCGCGCGCAAAGACGCAGAGTCGCAAATTGATTGTCAAACAAAATCTTGGCGCCTTTGCGGCTTGGCGAGAGGCAAACTTAATGTTTAATCTATCGGAAATGAAACTCCGGACAATCTGGCACATTCTGATATGTATTTTTCCTGCACTGCGGTATCGGCGGCAGCCGGAAGAGAGCTTCGCAGTTTCTTGTGGTAGAAATACTTTCCGGAAACCAATGCTTCTTTCTCCTCGCTGACGGCTAACCACACTTGAGTTGCAGGTCCCTCCTCCAGGCTGTCCGGCGCCCCCGGACCTCCCATTTTCGTAGCAACCCATCCCGGTTCAAGCGCGTTGGAAAGCACGTTCTTCCATTTTCGCGCTACGGCAAACGCAAGGATCACATTATGCAATTTGGTGTCGGCGTAGGCGCTGGAGCCTGCCCACGAACGCGTATCCCATGGCAGATCTATGAGGCTCGCGTCGCCGCTTCGATGGAGGCCGGAGCTTATGTACACCAAACGTTTCGGCTTGTTGATCAGGCATGTCAGAATGTACGGTGCCAATGAATTTACGGCAAATACATGTGATAAGCCATCGACTGTCGGAACGCGGTGCGATTCGCGGTAGCCGACGCCGGCGTTGTGAATGACAGCATCGAACGCGCCGAGTACGTTTACCTGCTCTGCGACTTTTTTTGTTTCGGCGATGCTTGAGAGGTCGCCGACGACCGCTGCCTCAGCTCCGGGAACACTGATCAATGCTTCGTTCGCCCGCTTTTTACTGCGGGCATGCAGCACGACGCGATGTCCGTCCGCAACCAACAGCCGGGCGGCCATCATGCCTAATCCATCGGCGGAACCGGTGATAAAGATTCGGGGCATAAAATTCACACAATGAGAACGGTTTTCTGTCGTATGTTTTTGGTGCGTCTCTATGAATGTGCGGACAAAAGAAATCAGGCGGCTTTTGCGTTTCGAGCCCGGCGATATTGGTATGACTGAAGGTTAAATTAGCCGTTCTCGGTTGTTTTGTCAAGCGGCGTAAACGGAATTAAAACATTATCTCAATAAGTTCACCGAAAACCTGAAACAGAAGGAGAGTTTGTTTAGGATTTTATCATCTTAGACCCTCGCGAAGAGATGTCTTCAGCATTCTCTTCGCAGAGAGTGACCCGTGGAGGTGATATTTAGTTGATGTAATGTCGCGAAAAAAGAAAGAGCATTGTTCATTGTTGATTGTTCACTGTCTTTTCTTTGCCATCGTTCTGTACTCCTCTGCCTTCGCATTGTCTCCGAGGGCGGCGTAACATGCAGCAGTGTTGAGATATCCCCCCTTAAAGTTTGGGTCGAGCCGAATTGCTTCGAGAAAATACGGAAGCGCCTTCGAATAATTCTTCTGGTTGGCGAAAAGAGCTCCGATGTCGTTCTTGATCTTCGGCGACGTTGGAGATAATTGTTCTGCTTCCTGAAAATGAAGAAACGCTTCGTCAAAACGCCCCGTTTGTGCGAGAAGGACGGCGAGCGGCGCAACAAAGTCGGGGTTCGAGGGCTTGAGCTGAACAAGTTCTCTGTACGCATCGATCGCTTTGCCGAGATTTCCCGCGGCTTGTTCAATGCGGGCACAGTTCAGCCATACGCGCTCGTTCGCGGAATCGAGTGCGACGTAGCGCTCGTAGCAAGCCGCAGCCTGGATGAATTCCCGCCGGTCTCGGTGGTAAATCGCGAGCTCCTCGTACGCGTCGAGGCAGGCTTGAGTCCCCCAAAGTTTTTTCTCTTCAAGGATTTCGAAGCGCGCTACCGCCTTGTTCGCGTCGGCGTTGAGCGTGACCCATGATCCCGTTTGGAGCATTGTGACAACGCCGAGGATCAACAGTGCGCGCTGCCTGATATCCCTATTGTCCGTGCCGGCGGTCCAGACCGCGATTCCGGCAACCGGAATCCCCACGCTGAACGGCGCCGCGATATCCCAATCCCTGCTCATCCCCAGCGTGCAATTCAACACGGCAATCAGACCGACACCGCATCCCATTGCCAGGAGAAGGAACCACTCGGACGTCTCCAGCGGCCTTCGTTTTTTCAGCGCAGCAACGATCGCCACGACGAGGAGCGCGACTGCGGCAGGTGTGCACAGAAGAAAGAGATTCGCGAGATCCGCTGCGTGGCTCAGCGAAAACAGGCCGTATGCCTGATTCTTTCCAGATGCGCCTCCTAAAGGAAGAATATTGGTGCCAGCGTCGTTAAAAACATCTCGGAAAAAGGAAATTGAATAACCAGAAACCGCCAGCATAACAACAAAAACGATTCCGGAAACAAACAATGCTCCGCCGGTCTCCGCCATTTCTTTGCGCCGGAATCCGACGTACGCGAGAAACCCGAGCGCAGGTAGAAACGCCGCCGCCCCAAAGTTCATCGACAGAAGAAAGCCGAAGGAGGCCATAGGCCAATAGATCGAGATTTTTTCCTTCAGGTAACCGGCACCAAGTAGAAGAAAGAGAAATATTCCGACATACCCCGGCGCATAATTTTCTACGTAACCGAAAAAAAGAATGCTCACTCCCGAAGCGAGAAGAAAGAAGAAGGTCAGCACTTTGTCGGTTTCTTCGGCGACAAAAATGGCGACCCCCTTCCATGCGGCGACAGCAAAACAGATTCCAGAAATTCCGCTCAACCAAAGGTAGGCATCTTCGGGGGGAGTGAAGCTTTCCAGGAACGAGAAAAGACGGCTCAACTGAAAGACAAAAACGCCGACGAGGGGCTCGCGTGCAAATCCCGTCAGATTAAGGCGTTCCATGTTCTCCGTGATTCGTAAACTCCGCAGCTGCAAGTAGCCGTCGCCAAGAAAATACGTCGACGTACGAAAAGTATCGAACACAAACGCCATCCCCGCGATCGCGAGGATGCCAAGAATCCACCGAACGATGGGGAGGCGGTCGTACACGAATTCGACGACGGTTCGAATGAGATCGATCAAATAGAATTGCACCTGCGGAATCATGATGATAAGCATGAGGAGCGATACAGCGATCCGGACTTCTACGCCGTAGAAAGCGAGAAAATGAAATCCCCAATTCCATGCAGTAGGCCCAAACGCAGACCAGAGATCCATTGCGATAAATGAGCCGACAAAAAAATAGATAATCGGAAAGATGAGCTTCTCTTCAGCCTCATCTGGTTCGGGAGGAGTTGGATCTGACATAAAGGGTGCCTGTGAGAGGGGATTGGTTGGGGTCTTTAGTCTTTAGTTCTAAGTTTTAAGTCGCGAGTTAGAAAAAGCGGTACGAGATAGTATTGCCGACGAACTACGTTAAGCGGCTCTTCGCGATGTATACTGCTCAAAACTCTCCAATTTTTTCCCCAGATGCAAATGGAAGGTGCTGCTGGAGTCGTCGGATTGCTTCAAGCAATCCGATGACTTGAATCTTATCCGTTGGAATGCAGAGCGACCCTGTTTCCTTCTGTATCGGTAAAGTATGCCATATATCCGATCTGTTTATCGATCAGCGTTTTTGGCATCGTTACTTTTCCACCCGCCTTCTCGATGCGGTCGAGCACCGACTGCATATCCGGATTTGCATTCAGATACACAATCGCACCGGTCGCACTCGGTGTATGCATCTTGCTTTGGACGAGGGCGCCGCTCACGGTTCCATTATTGCCATCCGTCGGAAACATCGCCATCTTCATTCCTCCCCAATCGCCGGACCTCAGGGTAACTTCAAAGATCGTCTCATAAAATTTTGTTGCCCTTTTTATGTCGGCAACCGCAATTTCGAAATAGTTTATTGCGTTGGTATCTTTATCCATTTTTCTGCCCATGGCAGATCCCTTTGTGGCTATGAAGTGAATGGTTGGTAAATTCTCACGTAGATCACGTACGGGTAGAACGCGATGAACAACGCCTTCAACAGACCTTTCGTGAGTGCCGGAGGGGTTATCTCAAACGGGTTCTGTGGATTTACTGAATCGTATCACGCGCAGCCAGCCGAGCAGCTTTATCAACGGATACGTCGGGTCAATTTCAAACAGCCGCACCGCGAAATTTATTCTGGCAGGGAACTTGTGATGGTTGTTTTGAAAAAGTTCACCGAGCGTGAGGAAGTCAAACGGGAGAGAATTGCGCGACATATCGCCGGTGTCTTTAAAATTCACGTACCCGTATTTGTGCCCGCTCCAGTTGACGATACCCCCGTGGATCGGTCCCATAATGAAGTGAAACGGCAGGAGAAGAAAAAACCATGCACTCGGCGCGAAAACAACGTACAAGACGATATAAAACGCAACCCACAAATATCTTGCCGCCCACGTATCGGCAAATTTATCAAACGTTTTCCATTCTGGGATATTCTTGTCAAAACCTTTTTCCGGCTCGACTCTGCGGAGCAAATAATCGAGATAGATGTCCTTCGTCCTCCACATCATCCTGAACATGCTGCGGAAGTAATGCGGGGAATGCGGATCCTTTTCGGTATCGCTGTATGCATGATGCATCCTGTGCATGATAGCGTACGCGCGCGGATTAAGAAAGGAGGACCCTTGCGTTATAAACGTCGCAACGTAAAAAGCTCGTTCCCAGAATTTCGACATCGTGAACATTTTGTGCGCTGCGTAACGGTGAAGGAAAAACGTCTGACAAAACAGCGACAAGAACCAGTGGGTCAGAAAGAATACCACGATTACCATAGTTTAGCTCCGCATAGTATGATGTTTCTTCTTGGGCAAGGTCCGGAAGGCTCACAATAAATTTACAATATGAAATCGACTCAACAATTGTTTCCCGCAAATTGGTGGAGAATACGAGACGCCTACGGGCTTGTCTTTGTCTTTTTCATCAGCCTGCGGGCACGGGATACCATTTTTAGACCCCGGCGTCTGAGCGAGATGCTTCGATGTCTTCTTTCCTTCTCGTCAAATTTGTCTTTGTAGGCAGAGAGAACATCCTTGTAGGATAACACTCCTATCGTTTTGCTGTCTTTCGAAATCACGGAAAGCGCATCGACGCGTTCTCCCGTCATCATCTCAACCGCCGTTCGAAGGCTTTCGTCGCCGCGAACGGAGAAATTCTGTACTTCAACCAACGATCCGACCGTACGCTCCGAGTTGTGTTGGAAGTTTGAAACTACCGAGGTATTGACGATCCCTTTTACCTTTTTTTCACTGTCGACAATAACAATATATTCATCAGGTTCGGTGTCATCACTCAATTGATTGCGGAGTTCCTGTATCGTCATGTCTTCGTTCACAACCAATGCCTCTTTCATCACCTGCTCAACTCTCGTTTCCACCAGCGCGTCGGGCTCGTACGAATGCGGCGCCTTGATCCCTCTTCGCGCGATTTTCTCCGTCATGATTGTATTTTCCATCATCATGAATGAAACGAAATACGCCGTTATGCATGACGCCAGGACCGGGAGAAAAGAATTGAATTGACCCGTTGTCTCGAGTGCAAAGATGATCGACGTCATGACTGCCCGTGAAGCTCCCGCAAACATAGCTGACATCCCCACGAGGCCTGCGAGGGGAATCGTTATGCCCGATGCCGGAAAGATCTGGAGAATGATCCCTCCCAACACTGCTCCCGCTGCTCCGCCGATCGTAAAGAGCGGCGCAAGGGTCCCCCCCGATGTGCCGCTGCCAAGAGCGATTGCCCACGAGGTCAACTTCAAGAGACACAAGACCCACAGGATCTGCGACGTGAGACCGCCGGCGAGGATATCCCGTATATTCGAATAACCAACACCCAGCGTCCGCGGGACAATCAAGCCAATAACGCCGACAACAATCCCGCCCAGCGCAGGCCACCACATCCAGTGAACGGGGAGTTTCTCGAACATGTCTTCGACGAAATAAACTATTTTTGTAACAAAAACAGAGAAGATCCCGATCACCATTCCCAGAATAGCGTACACTGAAACTGCCGTGAGAGACGCCGGCTGCTCAAAGGTTTTCATCGGGAAAATGGGCCGGACGCCAAAGAAGAAGTGATGCCCTGCTGCACCCACGATGCAGGCGAGTGCGACAGGAATTATCGATCGCGGAGAAAATTCAAAAAGAAGGAGTTCGATAGCAAGGAAGATTGCCGCAATGGGACTCCCAAAAATTGCCGACATGCCGGCGGCAGCCCCCGCCGCCAGGAGGATCTTCCGTTCATCGCTCGTTATCTCCAGCAGCTGACCGATGTTCGAACCTAAGGATCCTCCCGTCGCGATAATCGGGCCCTCCGCGCCGAACGGCCCGCCCGTTCCTATTGAAATCGCAGACGATATCGGTTTTAAAATTGTCACGATGGGGTGAATTTTACTTTTGTTCGTGAGCACTTGCTCCATCGCTTCCGGAATGCCATGCCCTCTGATCGCTTTCGATCCGTAAAAAGCCATGAGCCCGACAACGATCCCTCCAATGGCAGGAATCGCAATGACAAGCGGACCGAGAGTATTATCGGCAGGGCTCGAACTTTCCGCAGAGAACGAACCGTGAAAAGAGATGTTCGTAATGAGATCAATGAGAAGAACAAGAAGCTTTGCGACAAAACTTGTACAGACGGCGATAAGAACGGCAAGCGACGTAATTTTCAGCAGTCGTTTCTTATAATCTTCTTCTCCGCCGTGTACACTTCGTCTGTGTGACAACAATGAAACTTTGCCCGGAACACTTTTTTTCATAAAATTATTTTCTGCCATTTCGCCATGTACCTTCTCTTCAGCTCTTTTTCATCATCCGTTCACTCCCGCTATTTCTCACTGCATCGGCGCAGAGCAGCAACTTTCTTTTTCGCGGGCAAACTTATCCCACGGCTACATAACGAAAAGATAATGCGGTTGGTCTGGCAATTAAACCCGATTTGAGCGGCAAACGTTCCACTCGCGTTGCAGGGTATAGAATCCTGACAACGCGCCTACATTATTTTCCCTGCGTTTTATCCAACGCGTCGTAATACTTTCGAATCAAATCCTGGTAGTCTTTCGAGTACCCTTCCTCCATCGCTTTGAGCAGATCGCGCCGAAGCTGGTTCTGGGCAGATTCATCCTGAATTTCTTCCGGACTGCGGCGAACCGGCGTCGTGCCAGCCGTCGACGTACGGCGCTGTTCGTAGTCGCGTTCGCGCATCGATGTCTGCGCGTCGAGCATGCGCGATAAAATTCTTTGCTGCTGCCGGATCGTATTCGGGTTGACATTGTTTTGCTGCAGGTTCTCAACAACCTCTTTCATCTCGTCTGCGATTCTCTGAAGGTCTCCCAAAACACGATTCTTGTCCTGACTCTCCTGCGCTTCTTTGTTCAATTGTTCCATGGATTTTCGAACGGCCTCCTGTTGGTTGGCCAGTCTTCCCATTTCCTGAAGCTGTTCCTGAGACATTCCTTTCCCCTGTGAGAGCTGTTCGGTTTGCAGATTGATGTTTGCCTGCTGGCCTGCCATCCGCCGAAGCTGCTGCAATAAAGATCCGCCCGGCCCCCCCTGGCCTCCCTGCTGCATTGCATCCATTGACGACTGCGCCATTGATGCTGCTTTGTTCAGTGCGGACATCGCTTCGGCCTGTTCTGCACTTGAATATTGGCCGTTGCGCCTCTCGAGGCCGTTCATCGCCTGCGACATGGCACCCATCGCATTTCCAACCGTCTTTCCCATCTCGGATGTTACCGCGAACGATTTCTGGCTCAGACCAACAAGGTTATTCGTGACGTTCGAAAGGTCATTCTGCAATCCTAACTGTTTTTCCGCATTCTCGCGAAACTGTTCAGAATTCGGCGCAAGCGTGCGCGATTGATTTTTCAGATCTTCCTCGCGTTGAGAGATTTCCAGCATATCGGTCATCGCTTTACGGAGCGCGCTCATCGCTTCGTTTGTTTCGTTGCTCAACATCTGTTCCTGCATCTCGGACATCCGGCGTGACATCTGCTGCATCGCTTTGTTGGCTTTGTCCTGCATCTGAATGGCTTGCTGCCGCTGCTGTTGGTGGAGCTGTTCCGAGCTTTGCTGCATCGATTGTTCCATGGTGCTGTCGCGCGCGGCTTCCTCAGCCTTGTCAAGCGCCTTCATCGGCATTTCCTCGGGGAATTCTTCCATCTTCTTCCGCAATTCTTCAAGCTGCTCCTGGAGATCCGCCAACTGTTTGTTGATGTCCTCCTGTTTATGCGCAAGCTCTTCCGCCTTTTTCTTATCGGACAATGAGGCTTCGCCGGTTTCCTTTTGCAGGTTCTCCTGCTGCTTCTGGAGTTCGTTGGCCCGTTTCACCATCTCGTCCATTTTTTGTTCGACCTGTATCCTTTTGAGAAGCTGCATCGTTCTCTCAATGCTCTGCCGAAACGCTTCTTCCGAAAATTGCACCTGCTGCATTGCCTGGCGAAGCTGGTCCGGCGAAATGTTCTGCATGGCTTCCTGCATTCGCTTCATTGCTGCCTGGAATTCGGGGGAATTAATCTGCTGCAGCATCTGCTGGAGCTCGGTGTATTTCTGCAGCGTCTCGCTCGACAGAATGTTGTTTTTCTGCATCCCCTGCGTCATCGTGTCGAGCGATTTGCTTACCTCATCGATTTTTTTCGTGAGTTCCTGATATCGTTTGAGCGTCTCTTCGGCCTTCTTTTGCTTTTGCCAATCGAGAGGTTGATTTTTTTTCATCTCCTGGGAAATTTCATCAAGGTCTTTTTTCAAATCCTTTTCTTCATTGAGCGATTTATCCAGTTTCTCTATCGCATCGTCCTGCCCTCTGTCGGCGTCGGCAAATACCTCCTCGAGTGAGGGAAGTCTCAATAAGTACGTCTCGCTCACTCCCTTTTTCGGGCCGGAAACGTTGTCGTTGTCAAACACTTCTGCGTGGTATTCTACAACGTCTTCGGGGACCAGGCTCATTGTCGAAACGTCCCATTGGAAATCAACTTCAGCGTCGGTCGATCGTTTTTCGGATTCTCCGATTGGTATGGAAATAAACGCGAATGCGCTGTCTGCTTTCTGAAACCGCGAATGATCAAGCCGGTACTCAAGGTTCAACGACGTAAACCCAAAATCGTCATGGATTTTCAATTGCAGCGGCAGTTCCATTTTGTCGACGACATCGATATTTTTGCCGGGATACGTGATTGCGACGGTCGGGGCCTGGTCGGCCGTAAGATCGAGTTTGTATTCGATGGGGTCGACATTCGTGAAACCTTCGCTGTCTTCCAGGCTGATGTGGTAGGTGCTTCGGTGCCGAAGTAGATATTGCCCCGCATAAACTCCGTCATGCGATTGCATCGACAATTCTTCCGCATCATGGAAAACAATCGCTGACCGGCGGAGCGCTTTGCCTGCGTTGATGCGCCACTGAACGGTCGTTCCGGGAAGCGCAAGAACGTCGCCGACGTTCTCGTCGAGCGATTGCTCGGCAAGGCGGGAGTACGAAGGGGGAATAAGGTGCACCGCAAGCGACCGAACAACCGGCCTGTCGATCACGCTGATGGTATACTTCGAACTTTGAATTCCATTCGCTTCCGTGGAATAGTCTGCGGACTGTCTGACGGAAGCAATGGTATAATGAAATTGTCCCGATGAGTCGGCCTGAATTTCTGATCGGTCTTCCGAAGAGAAATCAGTCTGCCGGACTGAAAGAATAATTTTGCTGGGAAGAGCTGTGTGAAGAGCGCTTCCCGCTTCCGCGTTCTCGATGAGGGAAACCGATACCGGAACTGATTCACCCTTGACAATCTCAACATTGCCTGGCCGCACGAGAAATGTAAAGGCAGGCGGCTGGCGGAATTCGGTCTGAAAATGAGCAATCCTGTACGCCGCTGGTAATAGGCCGATGTGCGGAAGCGCAAACAACAGAATCACCGCGGATGCAGCGATTGCCGCGTTTCTTCCGGCTTTGCGTACCGCTGCGAATGAAACGACATCCGTAAATCGAAGACGGCCGGCGGCCTTTTGCAGATCGGCGAACGATGCATCGATCAGTTCCGGCGAATAGTCCGGATGGAAATTAGGCGATACAGTTTCCGGCGCGTTATGCTCTTCAAAAATATCGAGAATGTTCCATAATCGATCTTTCACTTCGGGAAATTTCGCGCCGATTCGGCTTGCAACATCCTTTTCTGAAAGGCCCCGAAGGACCATTTTCCTGCGAAGCAACGGTACGGCAATGCGCCATCCGCCGAGTATCAGAATCGCAGCTGAGCCAGCCATGAACAATACCGTCCTGAAGAGAATGCTCCCGTTGAAGAGTGCTTCTGCCGCAGACAAACAGGCCAACAAGATCAAAAATGCGCCTGCACTCAGCAAAGCTCCGACCATGGCACGCTCCATATAGAAACGCGACCGAACGTCGTCAAGCCGCCGCTTCATTTCGGAGTAGATTGGAGTGCTTTGGTGTTCTGGATTAATCATTTGTTAACGGGAATATGAGCTAACCTCACAACCTGATAGCCAAAGGCTAAAGCCTTTTTCACTTTTCACTTTTCACTTTTAACTCTTCACTGCGTCAGCACCCAGTAAAGCAAATTTGTCCCAAACCGCAGCGCTTCTTGCCGTTTCTCCTCCGGGTCTTTGTGGACATCGGGGTCTGCCCAGCCGTCGCTTGGGTTGGATTCGTAGGTATAGTATACAACAAGACGCCCTTTGTAGAAAATCCCGAATCCCTGGGGCGGTTTGCCGTTATGTTCATGGGTTTTGGGGACGCCGTTCGGGAAATCGAACACGCAATGGTACAGGCCGTACGAAAACGGAAGTTCCACGAGGTCTTCTTCTGGAAAGACTTTTTTGATCTCGCGCCGGAATGCCTTATCCATGCCGTAATCATCGTCAGCGTAGAGAAAACCGCCGTGTTCAAGGTATGTCCGCAGCCGGTTCACCTCGTAATCGGAAAAAATGATTCCGCCATGACCGGTCATAAACACGAACGGGTATGAAAAGAATTTGTCGTCGGAAATTTGAGTGAATTCATACTGAGGATCCACATCGATATCCGCATACTGTTTTGCAAACTTCAGCAGGTTCACTTCGCTTGACGGGTCGTTATACCAGTCACCGCCACCTGCATATTTCAGCCTGGCGATGCGGAATTGAGATTCGATGCGTTTCGGTTGTGATTCGGCTGTAACGTAAGCCGCCAAGGCACAGAGAGCGCCAAGTATAATTTTTCTCATATAGAAAATTTAGAGAATCGGGAAGGGAGAAGCAAGGAAGAAAACGAGATCCGCAGTAACCATCCGAAGGCTTTCATTAAAATATTCGAATATTTTAGCAAGAGAGCCTTCGGATGGTTATTTCATTCAGCCGTCACAAACATAAACGTCCCGCTCAGCTTGCTCAGCTGAACGGGACGTTTCATCACATCACTCACCAATACATTAGTCCATGATTTTTCGAAGGAATGCCGGTTTGTCGGTGTCGCCCCGGTCGGACGTCTGTTGCGAAAATCGGGATTCGCTCGCCTGCATTGTCGGCGATGGAATCTGGAATCCTTTACGGATGTACGCCGGTTCATCCATTTTTTTCAAATCCTGTACTCCGGTCGGAATATGATCGAGCACGCGGACGTTTTTCGAGGGACGTGCCGTCGAAGAAGCTTTCCTGTTGAAACCGGTTGCGATCACGGTGACCATTAATTCTTCGGTCATCGATTCGTCGATCACCGCGCCGAGAATAACGTTGGCGTCATCGCCGGCCGCTTCATGAATGATACTCGTCGCTTCATCGACTTCAACGAGCGAAAGGTTTTTTCCGCCGGTGATATTGACGAGAACGCCCTGCGCGCCGGCGATCGAAACGCCTTCGAGCAGCGGGCTGGAGATCGCCGCGTTCGCCGCTTCCACGGCTCTGTTCTCTCCGGTTGCAACGCCCGAACCCATCAACGCATCTCCCATCTCGCGCATGATCGTCCGGACATCGGCAAAATCAAGGTTGATCAGGCCGGGAACGGTGATTAATTCCGAAATGCCGCGGGTTGCGTTGTGAAGAACGCGGTTGCAGATCTCGAACGCCTCTTCGAGCGGCGTCGTTTTTTCGACGATCGAAAGGAGCTTTTGATTCGGAATAACGATGAGCGTATCGACTTGTTTTTTTAATTCCTCAAGGCCGTATTCTGCCTGTGTTAATCGTTTCTTTCCTTCGCAATTGAACGGTTTCGTCACAATCCCGACAACGAGAGCGCCAAGGCTCTTTGCAATATTCGCGACGACAGGTCCGGCGCCAGTGCCTGTTCCGCCACCCATGCCGGCAGTAATGAAAACCATGTCGCTCCCCGCAAGCGCGCGCGCAATTTCCTCTCGGTCTTCTTCCGCCGCACGATGACCGATGCTCGGGTCTGCGCCGGCGCCAAGTCCCCGGGTAAGAGTCTTGCCTATCTGAATCTTATTCGGAGCCTCAGTCCGCTCGAGGGCCTGCGTGTCGGTGTTGATGCAAATAAAATCAACACCGCTCAGCCCTTTGTCGATCATGCTGACAATCGCGTTGCTGCCGCCTCCTCCAACTCCCACCACACGGATCTTCGCGCCGCCGTCTTTGGGGTTGTCAAGTTCTATCATGGTACTCCTTTGTGTTTAGTGAGTGATGTATGTGATGTTAATAATTTCGGATTCTTTTGTCTATCAAGATTGAGTGTTAGATAACTATTCGTAGATTCTTAACCGCAGGAATCCAGAATTCAGGAGACAGAATGCTGAAAGAGTAAATTTTTCCAAGATAAGGCCAAAGTAATTGTCTTGTGTCTTCTGTATTCTGTATTCTGACTTCTGTATTCTTGCTCCTCCTTACAACTCATCAAACCACCCCTTCATCCTCTTTAATATCGTCGGAAACTTTCCGTCCATTTTCGATCCCCGGATATTTTCAATATTTGGCCGCTGGCGATGTTTGATTGCGTGATGCACAAGGCCAACGCCCGTCGCGTACATCGGATTCTCTATTTCGCGGACAAGTCCGCCGCGGAATCCTTGCGGAATCCCGATCTTCACCGGCATCCCGAGTACCTCGCGCGCGAGATCGGCCGTTCCTTTGATCAATGAGCCGCCGCCCGTCAGCACAACTCCAGCTGATAGATGCTTTTGGTAGCCCGAGCGTTTGATCTCCATTGCTGCAATTTCCAGAATTTCTTCCATGCGTGGTTGAATGATCTGGCACAATAAGCGCTGGTCGATATTCAGCGGAGGCCGTCCGCCGATGCCGGGAACTGTGATCGGCTCATTTTCCATGATCGACGGCAAGTGCGCGTGGCCGTGCGTGATCTTCAGCTGTTCGGCCTGGTCGGAAAGGATTCCGAGTCCACGGCGAATATCGTCGGTCACTTTTTTACCTGCGATGCCGATCACCGCTGTGTGCCGGATGGTTCGGTCTTCAAAGACCGCAAGGTCCGTCGTCCCGCCGCCGATATCCACGAGAGCCACGCCGACTTCTTTTTCCTCTTTATCGAGCACCGCGTCGCTTGACGCGATCGGTTCAAGCACGATGTCGCTCACCGAAACACCCGCTCGCTGGACGCATTTCAAAATATTTTGTGCTGCGGAAACAAGTCCGGTAATGATGTGAACGTTTGCTTCCATCCGGACGCCGGACATTCCGACGGGGTCATAGACTCCATCCTGCCCGTCAACAATAAATTCCTGCGGGATGACATGGATAATCTTCCTGTCGGACGGAAGAGCCACCTTCTTCGTGTCTTCGATCAACCGGTCCACGTCCGCCTGCGTGATCTCCTGGTCCGGTCCGCTGATCGCAATGACGCCCCGGGACTGAAAACTCTGAACATGGTCTCCCGCTATTCCCGCCACCACCGTCTGAATCTTCGCACCCGATTGAAGTTCGGCTTCCCGGACCGCGGCCTGAATGGAAGCGATCGTTTTTTCAATATGCGTAATGACGCCGCGGGTCAATCCTTCGGATTTGCTCTTGCCGATGCCGAGAATGTTCACCTCGTTATTCTCGCTCAACGATGCAACGATCGCACACACTTTAGTCGTACCGATATCCAATCCAACATAAATATTTTCCATGCTGCTTCCTTTTCTGCGAATGAGTCCTTACGAAGTCGATTTCCTGATGTTGTGCGAATCCGCCGGTTTTGCCGATGAGACGACCACCTCGTCTTCGAAACGGATGTCGATGTAACGAATATCCTGCGAGCCTTGCCCGGCGACAAATTTTTTCCAAAAAGCATCGAGTTTCACCATTTTCTTTACCGCATCGCCCCGGCCGAAGATAATAGGCACGCCGGTATCCGCGGAATACAGCACCATATCGTGGCCGCTGCGGATCCGTACTTCCGAAAGAAGACGATAGAGTTCACTGCCGACACGCTGGGCTGTCTGTAGAGCTTCCAGAGCAGCGAGCACGTCGGCGTGCGTCGTGCGCTGCCCGACCGTCACATCCGCGAGTGAATCGATCCCGCTGATGACCGGGAGATCAAATATTGCCTGTGACGAAACGTGCGGAAGGACGTAGCCTTCTTCATCGACATACAGCATGTCGGCTTTTCCCGGAAGAGAAAGAAGCGCGATCGGCGTCCTCTCCAGCACTGTGATCCTGATCGTCGCCGGCGCGTCGCGCGTTACCACGACGTTTTTGACGAAATGATTTTGTTCGATATTCTTTCTTATGGACAATAAGTCGATGTCGTACATTTTTGTCTTTAACGAGACATGTGCAAGTCCAACGACTTCTTCCTTTGTGACGATATGCTGCCCTTCAACAATAATGCCGCCGACAGTAAGATGTTCTTTCCACTGCATTGTTCCAAACCATGCGGCCAATGCGAGAATGAACAGCATCGCAAATATTCCGTATACTTTCTTTCCGTGTACGGGCTCGGTCGGCTGAATGTCGGGATCCATGACCATCATCGCACCGCCTCGGCAATTTCTTCTTCCTCAAATCCCACTAACTTCACTTCCAGTTCAAGTTTGATGCCGCTCCGCTCGTACACTTTCTTTCGCGCAAGCCGCACGAGGTCAAAGACATTGCGCGCCGTCGCATCGCCGTGGTTGACGATAAAATTTCCATGCCGTTCGGAAATCTGAGCTTCGCCGATCTGTTTACCCTTCAGCCCCGCATCGTCGACAAGCTTTGCGGCAAATGTTCCCTCCGGATTCTTGAACATGCTCCCGGAATTCGGCAAGTTCAGCGGCTGCGATTGATTACGTTTCAGCAGCAATTCTCTGCGACGTTTCAACAGCTCTGAGACATTGCCCTGCGGTAACGCGAACGATGCGTTCAGAACGACGTCTCGGGCAAACCCCGACCGGCGGTACGAAAAACCCGCCTGGTCTTTTTTGATCTTCTGCATCGCGTCGTCTCGGTAGATCTCTACTTCAATGAGATGGTCAGAGATTTCTCCGCCGTACGCTCCTGCATTCATGATCACCGCGCCGCCGATCGTTCCCGGAATCCCGGCAAGCATCTCCACGCCGGCCTTCCCATGCTGAATGCAGAAATCGACAAACTTGCTCAACCGTACACCCGCATCAGCGGAAATGACATCGTTTTCGATCGTTACGTTTCCCAACCCTTCTTCAAGGTTTATCGCCGCCCCCCGGAATCCTTTATCACTGATGAGGAGGTTCGATCCTTTTCCAATGATCATGAAACGGTAGTCAAATTTCTTGAAAAAGCGGACGACCTCGATCAGGTCGAACTTGTCGACGGGCTCCAGGTAGAAATCCGCCGGACCGCCGATCCGGAATGAAGTGTACTTTGCGAGCGGTTCCGCGACGGCAACATGCCCGCGAAACACTCTGCGTATGTCTTCGACAGAAACCATTTTTTAATTAAGAATTAATAATTAAAAATTAAGAATGGTTTTACTGTTGCATTCGGTATTTCGATACAAATTCATAATTATTAATTCTTAATTCTTAATTGTATTAAAAACTCTTCTCCGAATTTCCAGATATCCCCCGCACCCATAGTAATAACAATGTCCCCCGGCCGGGTATTCTTCTTCAAATATTCCGGAAGCTGTTTCTTGTCCTGAATGTAGTGGACGTCTTTATGCCCGAACTGCTTCGCGGCGTTGGCGATCAACTCGCCCGAGACTCCTTGAATCGGTTCTTCCCGGGCCGGATACACATCGGTCAGCACGAGCACGTCCGCAAGAAGAAAAGCCTTGCCGAATTCTTCATAAAAATCCCTCGTTCGGGAATACAGGTGCGGCTGAAACACGCACACGACTCTTCTCCGCCAGCCGGACTTCACTCCCGCGAGCGTTGCTCTGCATTCGGTCGGGTGATGGGCGTAGTCGTCGTACACCGAAATCCCGTTTACTTCTCCTTTTTTCTCCCAGCGGCGGTACACGCCCGTGAACTTCTCGATGCCCGCTTTCACATTTGAAAAAGGAACGCCGAGCTGCAAGCCGACGGCGATCGCCGCAAGGGCATTTTGGATGTTGTGCTTCCCCGGTATCTGCAGCGTTATTTGCCCGAGGTCGTCGGAGCCGCGGGCAACGGTGAACGTACTGGTGTTCTCTTTATGATGGATCTCGATCGCCTGGATATCCGCCTGGGGCGTCAGGCCGTACGTCAACAGTTTTTTCTTGCTGATCTGCGGCATAATGTCCTGCAAAGCCGGCTCGTCAAGACAGAGGACGATAAAACCATAGAACGGAACCTTGTTCGCAAATTGAATGAAGGCGCCTTTGATGTCTTCAAGGTCCCTGTAGCAATCAAGGTGGTCTGTCTCCAGCGTTGTCAGAACGGCGATCGTCGGCGTAATAGACAGGAACGAACGGTCGAATTCGTCTGCCTCGACGACGATAAAATCCCCTTTGCCGAGGCGTGCGTTCGTTCCGCCAAGTCCGCTCAACTTTCCGCCCACGATGACCGTCGGATCAAGGCCGCCTTCCAACAAGACAAGGCTTACCATTGATGTTGTTGTCGTTTTTCCGTGCGTGCCCGCGATGCCGATGCCGTATTTCAGACGCATCACTTCCGCCAGCATTTCAGCCCGCCGGACGACCGGAATTTTCCGCCGCACGGCTTCGGCAAGTTCCGGATTTTCTGAAGCAACGGCTGATGAGTAGACCAGCGTATCGACATCGGCAGCAAGGTTCTCTGCCCTATGCCCTTCATAAATAATCGCGCCCAGCGACTGGAGATGCTCCGTCACTTCGCTCAACGCTCTATCCGACCCGCTCACCGTGAAGCCCTGGTCGATCAGGATTTCCGCAATACCGCTCATGCCGATACCACCGATGCCGACAAAATGAATTTTTTTAATTGAACTGAACATCTTCTCGTACTAATTTTATGCATGCAATAAGACCCCGCCCCCCATGTTTCTTACTGCTTACTGATTACTGTCTACTGCTTCTTACTCTTCACCCTGAACCTCTGCCGTTCACCCTTTGGAACTTTGGCCGCAACGCGTTCCATCTCTGCGATCAATTCCTTCTCTCGTTCATATCTTCCAACGCGAATCCTGTATAATCGCCGGCGTCCCCTCACTTTAAACACGATAACCTGAAATCTTCCCGCCGTCTGGACCGACCGCTCCCGTCCGATGTGAAACCATTCGATTTCCGAAAAAGGAATTTCCCGTTTTGTGAATTTATGCTGAAAAATAATTGCCGATTGTTCGACGACAAGTTTCCGGTCCCGTATTTTATTGAGGACCAGCGTAATGAAGGCGACGGCGACAAAGAAACCGATGATGTAAAGGATCGGGTCCCTGAACACCAGTGTGAACTCGTTCTCGATAAAACTTCCCTTTACGCCTGCGTACAAAATAAGGGTGACCAGATAGATCAGCGCCTGTTGGTAGTAAAAGTCGAGCTTGTATTTGAATTCTTTCGGAGGCATTCGTTGTTTCCGATTTACGATTTTGAAAAAGCCAATATTAATATTTTTTCTGCGATTTCTTTTCCGGCATTGGGTTTCCCGAGCTTCAGGCTTTTCTCACCCATTGATTGCCGCGTGTTGTCGTTCAAAAAAAAATCTTTTATCGTTGACATCGCTTTTGCATCTAAATCTGCGTCTTTAATCATCACCGCAGCTCCCGCATCGACCAGCGCTTGCGCGTTGAGCTCTTGATGGTTCGCCGCAGCGTGCGGATACGGGACAAGAATCGCCGCTTTCCCGAGACGAGTCAACTCCGCGAGCGTTGTCGCGCCGGATCGGCACAGCACAATGTCGGCTGCAGCATATGCGTATTCCATTTTGTCTATGAACTTTCCGACCCAAATATTCGAAGACTTGCTCAACTCATACCGCTCAAAATCTTTTTCACCGGTTTGCCAGATCAATTGAATCCCGGCCTTCACAAGTTCGCCGGCTATCTTTTCAATCGTCGAATTCATCGATGCAGCGCCGAGGCTCCCCCCGAAGACAAGGAGCGTTTTGCCGTCGGGATGCAGGCCGAAATATGCTGCCCCGTCTTTCCGCGAAACGGTGCCGAGTGCTTCCCGGGTGGGGTTCCCAACAAGCTCAATTCTACGTGCGTCAAGTTTCGGAAGCCATTTCTTCGTCGCTTCGAATGTGAGAAACACCTTCGAAACTCTCGCTGCAACCATTCGCGTCGTGACGCCGGGATAGCTATTGCTCTCATGCACCACGGTCGGAATCTTCATCAGCGAAGCAATCGAGAGGATCGGACCGCAGACATATCCTCCGGTGCCGACAACAACGTTCGGCCTTACTTTCTTGATGAGAAAGAACGATTGAACCAATGACACGATCACTTTTAACGGGAACAGCAGATTATCAGCCGTCAGCCGACGGTGGAATCCGCTGATCCAAATTGTGTGGAACGCAAACCCTTTCTCCGGAATGACGCGCGCTTCGATCTTGCCCTTCGTTCCGACGAACTCGATGCGGAGATCGGGGTGCGTTCGTTTGACCTCCTCTGCGATCGCAATCGCGGGAAAAAGATGCCCGCCGGTTCCTCCGGCAGCAAAAAGAATTGAACGTGATTGCGAGTCAACTGACATATCCTTGTTTCCATTTCATCCTTCTGGTCTCGTTCTCCAGAATCAATACACTTTTCCAACTGCGGGCTCGTTCATCTCAACCGGCAGTTGATCCGGCGATTCTTTCGCCTGGCGCGGATGCAGATCGGTATGGGCGGAAATGTTCAGCAGCACCCCGACGGCAAACGACGAGAAGACGATCGCCGAACCGCCGTAGCTCACGAACGGCATGGGCAATCCTGTCGTCGGAAATACTCCGAGCGTGACGAGCGCATTCCCGAGGGCATAGACGACGATGGTCGATGTAATGCCGATCGCTAAATATTTTCCGAAATCATCAGGTGCATTCTTCGCGATCTTGAAACCGCGCAGAAGAATTGTGAGGAAGAGCACCATAAAAATTATCGTACCGATCAACCCGTATTCTTCGCCGACGATCGAAAAAACAAAATCTCCGTAGGATTCCGGCAGAAAAAGATCGCGCTGCTTGCTCATCCCCATTCCGACGCCGAACAATCCGCCGTTGCCGAAGCCGATGATTCCCTGCCAGAGCTGGTAGCTCGCCTTGTTCGGCGTTGCCGCAGAACTGTCATGCCCGATGAACGCGAGGATGCGTCTCATCCGGTATTCCGCGCTTACCATATACACGAGCACCGCCGGGACGAGCGCAGACATCGATAAAAATATATGCTTGAGCCGGGCGCCTCCGGTAAAAACCATCATCATACCGAGAATAAAGATCATCGCGCCGGTGCTGAAGTTCGGTTGCAGCATGACCAGCATCACAACGCCCCCCACCCAAAGCATCAGCGGCAGGAATCCTGTTTTGAAATCACGGATCTTCGTCCCCTTCACCGCAAGCAGCGCGCTCAAATGAAACACAAGCGCGAACTTTGCTGCTTCCGAGGGCTGCAGATTGAATCCGCCGAAACTGAGCCATCGCGCTGCGCCTTTTATTTCTCCGCCGACGGCCAGCGTGAAGAACAGGAGCACCATGCAGGCGATAAGAGCAAATTTTGTCAGCTTCTTGTAGTATTTGTAGTCAATGCTCATTGCGATAAACATTGTTGCAAGACCGACAAGTACTTTTATGATGTGCTTGTTGACCAGTCCGCCCGTCGCCCCATATTTTTGGAGCGACCACGTCGACGAGGCGCTGTAGACGACCACCGTGCTCGCGACCATCAGGAAGAGCACGGCGATGAGAATGACTCTGTCAATATGATTTCGTTGCGAGTTCATTTAGCTGGATCCCAGCGAGAGTACGATCGATTTAAACACGCGTCCCCGTTCTTCATAATCCGTAAACCAATCGAATGACGTACACGCGGGCGAGAGGAGAACGACGTCGCCCCGGCGCGCAAGCCCGGTTGCGACGTCGACGGTTTTTCGCATTGAAACAACGTTCGGTATCTCGGCCCCGATAGTATCGACTCGTTCCACGGGAATCGCTTCCGCAAAATTGCGCACGATCTTTTCTGCCGAATATCCGACCGCGACGATAGCCCGGACGTTCTTCTTTGCCGCGTTCAACAGCCCCGAGTAGTCATTCCCTTTATCTTTCCCGCCGAGAATCAACACGATCGGTTCTGAAAAGGCGCTGAGCGCCCGCAGCACCGCCTCGACCGTGGTGGCTTTAGAATCGTTAACGTATTTGATGCCGTTCACTTCCTTCACGAATTCCTGCCTGTGTTCAACGCCCTTGAAATTCCTCAGCGTAGAGCGAATGTACGCAGGACTCACACCCATCGCTTGAGCCGCAAGCGTCGCCGCCATCGCATTCTGCAGATTATGTTCGCCTTTGATGCTGATTTGCGATGCTTCGATAATCTCGCTTTTTTGTCCGCCGATTATCGTTTTCAAAAGACCATGGTCAAGAAATGCTCCGTCGTTTATTTTCTTAGCTGTGCTAAAAGGAACCTTTTTACACTTTGCACTTTTAACGTTTAACTGTGTCATCTCATCATCTGCGTTATAGATGAGGACATCGTCTGCCGTCTGGTTCATGAATATCCGCGCTTTCGATTCAGCGTATTTATCCATGGAATTTTCGTACCTGTCCATGTGGTTCCGCGTGATGTTGAGGATGACCGACACCCGGGGGTGAAACGACTCGATCGCGTCGAGTTGAAAACTGCTCACCTCCAGAACAGCAACATCTGCCTTATCCAGAGCCAGAACGATATTTGAGAACGCCTCGCCAATGTTGCCCGCAACAGCATGTTTTTTCTTTGCATCGCTGAAGATCCTTCCCAGCAGTGTGGTTGTTGTTGTTTTGCCGTTGCTGCCTGTGATGGCAACAATGGTCGCCTTACAAAACCAACTAGCAGTTTCCAGCTCGCTGACAACATCGATGCCGCGCTTTTTCGCTTCGAGGACAACGGGAGCGTCGCTCGGCACTCCCGGACTAAGGACCATCAATGAACACTCAAAAACACGCTCGGAATGGCCGCCGGCCTCAAACGGAATGTCTTCCTTCTGCAATTCCGAAATACCTTTGCTCAGTTTCGCCGCGTTTCCGCTGTCGCTCACAAATACGGTCGCGCCGTTCTGCTTCAATAACCGCGACACCCCAAGACCGCTGCGGGCAGCTCCGATGACGGAAATTGTTTTGTCGCGGAGTAATGATATTTCCATGAAGATTGCTCGGATTACGCTGTTTCATCGCAGATTCTCCCGAAGGTTTTCTTCGGAACATAGTCTTCAGATGTGATCATCAATATTTATTCCTTGCATATCTGCGGCATCGGCGGAATCCTTACCGGACTTTAAACGTTGCCAGGCTGACGATCATCAGCATAATGGCGATAATGTAAAAGCGTGTTACGATCTTTGGTTCCGGAATTCCCATCATTTCGAAGTGGTGGTGAATGGGCGCCATGCGGAACACCCGGCGGCCCTCGCCGTATTTCTTCTTCGTGTACTTAAAATACAGGCGCTGAACGATCACCGAAACGGTTTCAATAAAAAATATCCCGCCGAGGATCGGAAGAATCAGCTCTTTCTTGATCATGACCGTGATCGCCCCGATCGCCCCTCCAAGGGCAAGCGAGCCGGTGTCTCCCATAAACACTTGTGCAGGATACGAGTTGAACCAAAGAAACCCGAGCGCAGCACCAACCAGTGCTGCACAATAGATCACAAGCTCTCCGTTTCCCCTGATGTAGATAATATTGAGATACCGGCTGAACTCGATGTTTCCCGAAATGTAGCTGATCACGGCGAGCGTCAACGCCACAATGCCGACGGTGCCGATTGCGAGACCGTCGAGGCCGTCGGTAAGGTTCACGGCGTTCGAAGTCGCCACAATGATAAAAATGACAACCGGGATGTACATGAACAAGAAATCAAAATTGAGATTCTTGAAGAACGGAACGGTGGTAATCGTGTTTGCATTCGCCGCTTTGAGCTCCGGAGAAAAATACATCGCAGCTCCTAGCACAAGACCGACGGTTACTTGACCCATAATTTTGTACCACCCAATCAACCCCTTCCGCTTTTTCTTTACGACTTTCAGGTAATCGTCGAAAAAGCCGACGAGGCCGAGCCCCATCGTTACAAAGATGATGAGCAGGACATACATGTTTTTCAGATCGCCCCACAGCAGCGTCGGTATCAATACCGAACCGAGGACGATAAGCCCTCCCATCGTCGGAGTCCCGGCTTTGCTGAGATGCGTTTTCGGGGCCTCAAGTTTTGCCGCTTCGCCGATCTGGTGTTTTTTCAACGCTGCGATGATCTTCGGGCCCGTCCAAAAACTAATAATGAGCGCAGTACCGGCCGCGGCCGCAGAACGGAACGTTAAATACCGAACGATTCCGAAGCCGGGCGGATGGTAAAGCCTTTCAATCAGGTTCAGGATATAATAGAGCATAAGTTCTAAATTTGTGCCGTCACATCTTCCATCTTCATTCCGCGAGAGCCTTTAACGAGAACAGCATCGCCCGGCCCGATCTGACTTTTCAGCGAAGCGATCAACGCTTCCTTAGTTTCAAAATGTTCTGCGAACGGAAGTTTCGATGCTTCGTGTGTAAATCGCGAAAGAGGCCCGAACGTCAACAAATATTCAAATTCCAGATCGCTTACTGCCAGGCCGATTTTCGCATGTTCATGCTCCGCCGTATCGCCCAGCTCACGCATATCTGCAAGCACGACGATCTTTTTACCGGCAGCGTTCATCGAGTGAAGAGTCTTCAGCGCTGCAAGGACGGAATCGGGATTTGCATTATAGGTATCGTTGAGAATCGTGATATCGTTCCTCGTTATGACTTCCATTCGCTTGTTCACACCAACGTATTTTTCCAGCGCCGAAATTATTTCTTTCTTCGGCACCTTGAATTTCAATCCCACGACAGCCGCTGCAAGAGCATTCGAAACATTATGCAATCCCGCAACGGAGAGGTGAACTTCGTCCGTTTTCTTCTTTACCAATAGCTCGAAGGCTGGCTGACCGTGTTCATTCGTATGAATGCGCCGTGCCTGAACATCGGCCGTTCGGCCCTCCCCATATTTCAGGGCGCGATGAACCTTTCTTCCCGCCTTCACAAGATACTTGTCATCTGCGTTGACAAATGCAAACCCTTTCGCTGCGACAGAGCGGAATAATTCTGTCTCTTCTTTCGCCACCCCCTCCTCGTTCCCGAAAAACTCCAGGTGTTCTTTGCCGATGTTTGTGATGACCGCGTGCGTCGGTTGAACGATGCCGCACAAATATTTCATCTCTCCGAAATGGTTTGTCCCGAGCTCGATGACTGCGATATCATGGTTCGGCGTCAGGCGGAAAAGCATTTGCGGGACACCGATATGATTGTTAAGATTTCCCTCCGTGCTCAACACCGAATATTTCGTCCGCAGCACCGCCCCGATCATTTCCTTCGTTGTCGTTTTTCCGTTGCTTCCCCCTACCGCAATGATCGGGATCGAGAATTTCCTTCGATAGATGTTCGCCAACGCGCCGAGAGCATTTGTCGTGTCGGGGACGACGAACATGATGCCCGACAGCCGTCCCGAGAGCTCGCGATGTTCATTTCTCCACGCAGCATCAACAATGAATGCTGCGGGGCCTCGTGTAGCGGCATCTTCAAGAAATTGATGTCCGTCGAATTTTTCACCCCGTAGCGCAATAAAGATGTTTCCGGGTTGAATCGTCCGGGAATCGGTGGAGACACCCGTTATTCGCGTGCGTTTCAGCGCAGCACTCTTGACGACCTCGAGCGGTCGAAGCTTTTCCACATCTATTAAAGACAGCTTCATGATGCGTGTGCCGCGATAAATTCCTGAACAATTTCTCTGTCGCTGAAATGATGTTTCGTTGTTCCGATGATCTGGTAATCTTCATGGCCTTTGCCGGCAATGAGAACAATATCCCCCGCCCGGGCCATTGAGAGAGCTTTCGTAATCGCGGCTCTTCTGTCCGGTTCGATGAACAGATCGCTCTTCCGATGAACGCCGTTCAATACGTCGTTGATGATCGCATCCGGTTCTTCCGTGCGCGGATTATCGGACGTCACAACTGCAACATCACTCAGCGTGTCTACCACTTTTCCCATGATGGGGCGCTTCGATTTGTCCCTGTCTCCTCCCGCTCCGAATACAGTGATGATCTTATGAGAACCATGCGCCGGCAGAACATCGTGAATCGTGTTGAGGCATTTCTCCAACGCGTCCGGCGTATGAGCGTAATCGATAATAGCCGACCAGCCTGAAGAAGAGAGAATTTGTTCAAATCGTCCGGGGACCGAAGAAAAAGATGCGACGCCGGATTTGATGGATGCTGCTGAAATGCCAAGTGCAATTCCGGCGGAACACGCCGCAAGCACATTGTAGACGTTGAAGCGGCCGACCAGTTGTGTGTGCAGATCAATTTTATCTGCGTGATGACGAAGAACAAACGATGTTCCCGTGATCGACAACGATACGGTCTGCGCGCTGACGTCGAAGGCTTTGCCGACGCCGTAGGTCAGCACAAACGCTTTGGTTCCGCTGACGACCGTTGATCCATACGCATCATCGCCGTTTGTAATGGCCGCGCCGGATGACGACAGCCCGTCAAAAAGAATTTTTTTTGCCTGGAAATAATTCTCCATCGTGCCGTGGTAATCGAGATGGTCCTGGGTCAAATTTGTGAACACCGCGGCGGCGAACTCAAGCCCGTACACACGGTCCTGATGAAGCGAATGAGACGAAACTTCCATGACGGCATGGGTACAGCCTTTCTCGACCATCGCCGCGAAAAGTTTGTGCAGTTCGAGAGATTCCGGTGTCGTATGAGTCGCGGGATATTTCTCGCCGCCCACGACGTATTCAATCGTTCCGATCATGCCGACTTTGCCCTGCATTGACGGCGTACTCGACTCTAATAATTGCCTGATGAGGTACGTTGTTGTCGTTTTTCCATTTGTTCCTGTTACGCCGATTAGTTTTAACCGTTTCGCGGGGTGGCCGTAATAATTTGCCGACATCACCGCCAGCGCCTTCCGTGAGTTTCCGACCACGATCTTCACGACCCCGGCGTGCATGAAATACGAGTCGGGAAGCTGCGCATCGTTCTCTACGACCACAGCCTTGGCGCCGTTCGACACGGCAGCGCTAATATGATTGTGTCCGTCCGTCAGTGCTCCTTTGATCGCAATGAACATATCGCCTTCCTGGACCTTCCGGGAATCATATTGGATGGCTTTGATCTCTACGTCATGCGTGACAACCATGCTGCCATACGTTGTTTGGAACATCTTCGAGACCGTTACACCCTGCAATAATGATGATAACGTCATACTTCGATTCGCCGATCAATAAAGCTGTGCCGATGCCAGAGGCTTCGGTTCGCAGATCAAAACTATTCTTGCGCCTTGTTTCGCAGGAGCATTTGCTTCCGGCGATTGGTGGACGACGACCCCCGAGCCGACAACGGCAACATCGAATTTCTCAGCCGTCAGCCTGTTGATCGCGCTCCGGACACTCATGCCGTGGAGGTCGGGAACGACCGGGCCTCCGTTGACCATCGTGCTGTTCGACTGTCCGGCGATCAACTGCACTGTTTCCCCGCGATTGATTTTCTTTCCGGCTTCGGGAATCTGCCGCATGACGACGTCACCGTCGCCCGCCGCCGCAACTCGGAAGCCGTTATTTTTCAAGATCTGTTCCGCCGCTTCCCGTTGAAGATGCGTAACATCCGGCACTGAGACAGATGTCTGAGCTTCTTCATTCCCTTTTTCCGCGAACGCAGCTCGTGAGAACAATCCGTTGTTGTTGATGATCTGCTGCGCGATGCCTTTAAAGATCGGAGCGCTGGCCAGTGCACCGGTGTATCCTCCGGCCGTCGGGTTTTCCATGATCACTAAACAGACAAGCTCAGGTTTTTCTGCCGGAAAGAATCCGACAAACGTTGCATTGTAATTTCCCGATGCATATTTCCCGTCGACGTAGTTGCGCGATGTTCCGGTCTTTCCAGCGATCGTGATGCCTGGAATTTTTGCCGATTGTCCCGTCCCTCTCTCGACGACACCGATGAAGAAATCCTTTATCGTCTTCGCAGTTTCTTCGGAAATGACCCGCCGAATTTTTTCCGGATGTCCCGTGTATACCACGTCGCCGGCCTCATCCGTTTCCTTGGCGATGATGTACGGCTTCATCAGGGTTCCGCCGTTCGCAACCGCACAGTATGCTGCGGCGATCTGAAGAGGCGTTACGGCGATTTCATAGCCGTAGGCGATGGAATTAAGGGTGGCACCCGACCACTCGACCGGTTTCTTCAATTCTCCGCTCGCTTCTCCGGGAAGTTCGATGCCGGTCGGCATCCCGAAACCGTAATCCCGCGCCTGCGTGTAGAGCCTCTCCGCCCCGATGATGTCACTCGCCTTCGCCATTACAATATTGCTCGACAGTTCCAATCCCTGCTGAAACGTGATCATTCCGCTTTCATGCGTATCGGTGATGAGCCGGAACTTTCCGCCGTTCAGTGGAACCCTGTACTTTCCGTGCTCACCGAAGAACATTTGATCGGGAGCGATCAGTTTATGCTCCAGCGCCGCCGAGACGGTGACTATTTTGAAAACGGAACCCGGTTCAAACATGTCGGAGACAGCTCGGGTTCTCAATGTTTGTGCACCCGTATGAGCGACGTCGTACGGGTTCACGCTCGGGATATGCGCCATTGCAAGGATTTCGCCGGTGTTCGGGTTGAGGATCATGGCGAGTCCTGCGGTGGCCTTCATCCGGTCCACCCCCTTCTTCAACTCGTCTTCAACGATGGACTGATAACCGACGTCGATGGTAAGCCCTATCGAATGACCGAAGACCGGTTCCTGCCGGGGATAGTCTGCCGACGGCCGCTTGCGTCCCATCCCATCTCGCTGCATAACGACAAAGCCGTCGACACCCCGCAGCGCTTTCTCCGAGGAATACTCGATGCCGCTGATGCCGACGTTATCGATGTTTGTGCATCCAATGACCTGTCCCCCGATATTGTCATAATGATAGAGCCGTTTCGACTCGTTCAATTCGGCAACTCCTTCAAGTGTGTTCGCCTGAAGGCGCTTGGCAACCTCGGGACTCACATGACGCTCAAGCCAAACGAATCGCTTTTCGTCCTGCATTTTTTGCAGATAGTATTGCTCGGGTTTTCCGAAGACCCTGGAAAATTTTTTGGCGACGGCGGCGGCCCCGTCTCCGACAATTTTCGGGTCCGCTGCATAGGAAAAGAACATTGAATTCGAGACAAGAACATTGCCCTGACGGTCATAAATATTTCCGCGTGTCGAGGGAAGGACTATTTTGACTTCATACTGCTTCCTGGCGATCGCCTGGTATTTTCCAGAATCCAGGACTTGAATTTGCACCAGTCGCAGGGCAGCGACGACGAACGCCGTCAACAGCACAATCTTTGTGGCCAGCAGTCTGGCAGAATGATTGACGGTATCCATCACCGGCGATACTGCCGATCCCCCCGTCCTCTCTTCTGCGCCAAATTCGGACATATTTATCTCTTCGTTAACTCGTCGATCTTGTCCTGGTCCACTTCGAACCAGACGGGCGGTTCTTTCGGATTCGTCAGGCCTACTTCTTCCTTCGCAATCTGGCTGATCCGGTCGAGGCTCGACTTTCGCGCGATCTCGGCTTTCAATACTTCGGTATTGCTTACAATAGAGTTGTACCTGTTATCAAGGTCGTTTACTTCTTTCATCAATTGATTCACCGCGATGACATTTCCGGTATAGAGCAGGCTCAGTGCGGCGAGTAAAAACAGGCCGCTTACGATATTGAACGTCGAATGCTTTCGTTGAACTGTCTTTCTGTTCGTCCGCGTTCCACGATTCGGAGAAGGGCCCCGTTGATCCGAAACGACATTCCCGTTGTAAATATACCGTCCGTCTGATACGGTAGATGGAGAAGCATGATCACTGTCATTTCGTGCCATCAGATTCTTTCTGCCACTCTCATTTTAGCGCTCCGTGAACGCGGGTTTGATAATTGTTCCTGGCGAGAGGGGACGACAGGTTTCTTCGTCAGCACTCTGAGCGTTGGAGATATCGGCATGTCTGGCACAAGTTTATGACCGGATGGAATGAATGCTGCGGATTGATCCATGAAAAAGTTTTTCACAATTCTGTCTTCGAGTGAATGGTAAGAAATCACCGCGATGCGGCCGCCGCCTGCAAGGAGATCTATCGATTCGTTCAACGTGCGGGAAAGGGATTCGAGCTCGTGATTCACTTCGATCCTCAGCGCCTGGAAAATCCGAGCCAGCGTTTTCGTCAGGAATTGCCCCGGGACTCTTCTTTCGATAATGCCGGCTAAATCTCCTGTCGTCTCAATTTTTTTAACATCCCGCCGATCGCCGATTGCCCTGGCGATCTTTCGCGAATTCTTCTCTTCGCCGTACTTCCAAAAAATATCGCCCAGATCTTCAACCGAGTAGGTATTTACGACCGTCGCCGCATTGAAAGGCTCACGACGATCCATCCTCATGTCCAGCACATCGTCGCCGCGAAACGAAAAGCCCTTGCTTCCCTCGTCGATCTGAAAGGATGAGACCCCAAGGTCGAGCAGCATGCCTTGAATAGAGGAAATGTTATGCGACTGAAGAATGGACCGGATGTTGGCATTATTATCGTGGACAAGAACTACTTTTGGGGAAAACCGCCGCAACAGTTTTTCAGCTTCACTATGGGCATCGGCGTCGGCGTCAATGCCGACGAGCGTTCCGAGCGGGTATATCTTTTCTAAAATATTCTCGGCATGGCCCCCGCCGCCAAGCGTGCCGTCGACGTAAACTCCCTCGTGTTTGGTGATAAGGAACGTGATGACTTCATCCCGCAGCACAGGAATGTGGTATGGACGGCTCACATGCTTTCGCGCGATTATTCCTGCGGCGGTTTAAAGACTGTCGCAGCGACACTTTCATAACTCTCATTCTGCGATTGCGTTGTCATGTACTCGTTGTAGACCTTCGGATCCCAAACTTCAATGCGTTCGAGCATTCCAAGTATCAGCACTTCATTCTCAATCTTCGCAAACTGCAGGAGCTCTTTTGGAATGATAATTCGGAACTGTCCGTCGAGCTGGCTTTCGGTGGCATATTGCAGAAGGGTTCTGGTCACAAACCGATGGCGGGGGTCCGCGGGGGAGAGCTGTCGCAGTGACTGTTCCACTTTCACCCATTCGTCGTTAGGGTACAGAAAAAGGCAGGATTCATACCCGCGGGTGACGATGAAAAGCCCGTTTGCTTCCGGAGAAAGATTTTTCCGCATTTTCGCGGGGATATTTATCCTTCCCTTGCTGTCAACGGAGTATGAATATGAACCCTTAAACGACGACATAAGAACCCACGACCTTCAAAAAATCCTCGAATCTGACACAATTTGACATGCAAAATTCCCCACTTTTACCCACTTCGATGCACGAAATTTATGGAATTAAGACTTAAAGTCAAGTGAAAACTAAAGAAAATTAGGGGTTTTTTGAGGGGTGTGACGCGGGGTAACTCTTTGGCGCTGTCCAGCTATTCCGGAATTATCGAACTTTGCGCAAACTCAGTTCCCTGTAGAGGAGGGAACTGTCCTTAAATACAATTCCCGCCATGCCGCTTTTCAGAGCGGCAGCGACGTTTTCGCCAATGTCATCGATGAGAAGAATGGAGGAGGGGTGAACAGATAGATCATTGATAACGAATTGGTATATAGCCGGGTCCGGTTTAGAGGCCCCGATCTGATACGACAGGTATGACCGATTAAATTTTTTGAGGATTGCAGCGGTTTCGATCGACCTTTGATAATGCAGGGGGTTGGTGTTGCTGAGGATTGCTGTTTGATATTTCGACTGAACCGCATCGACGATCGGAATGATATTTAAATTCTCCTTCCGGACAATAGCGTTCCAGGCGTTCGCCAGTTTGTCGGGGGTATATTTCCCCTCAAATATCTGATCAATCTTTCTAAAGAATTCTTCCGTGTCGATGCGGCCCGTTTCATACTCTTTTGCCGCTTCCTCGATGGCATTTTTATCGGAATAATGAATGCGATTTGGGTCGACTCCAAGCATCCGCGGAAACGCTCCGGGGTCGATGTTGATCAAAACTCCGCCAATGTCAAAAATAACAGTTGAAATCCCGTCCATTGCTATGCTTGCTTCTAGAGTTGTTCAATAAGCATTTGAACTTCAGCAATACGCTCAGGTCCGGTATCGTTTCCGAGGAGCGTTTGAACAAGTAGTTGTTTCCCCTCCTGTTTTAACTGGACTTTATGCGTCTGTATTTTTCCGGCTTTCTCCATGATGGATTGAAATGTGCCGTTTTCATAGAACTCCTTTTCCGTGTCCGGCGGAAAATGCAGCCTCAGTGTCCGCTTTTGCAGTTCGATTTTCCTAAAGCCTGCCTTCGCGGCGAGCACGCGGAGGCTCGATAACTTGAATAGATTTTCCACCTCTTCTACGGTAGAACCGAACCGGTCGATAAGTTCCACCCGGATATCATCCGCAGCATTGATCGTGTCTGTCTTATACAGTCGCCGGTAAATATCCAGACGCTCGGCATCGTCTTCAATATAGAACTCAGGAATGTATGCATCGACATCGGCGTCGATGACGGTGTCCGTCCGCACCGCAGATAATTTTTTGGGGTCGGAAGAAAAGAGCTCTGAAAACTCCTGGTTTTTCAATTCGCTGACCGCCTCTTCGAGCGTTTTTGTGTACATCTCGAATCCCATCTCCATGATAAACCCGCTTTGTTCGCCTCCCAGCATATTCCCCGCTCCGCGAATCTCCAGGTCGCGCATCGCCAGATTGAATCCCGAACCTAGTTCTGTGAATTCCTCAATCGCCTGCAGCCTGCGGAGCGTTGCTTTCGGAAGAATGGAGATCGGCGGAACGAGCAAATACGAATACGCCTGGACGTTCGAGCGGCCCACCCGTCCGCGCAATTGATACAGCTCTGCCAGCCCGAATCTGTCCGCTCTGTTGATGATGATCGTGTTCACGTTTGGAATATCCAAACCGGATTCAATGATCTTCGTTGCGACAAGGACGTCGCATTTCTTTTCCAGAAAATCAAGCATCACTTTTTCGAGCTCGTGTCCTTTCAACTGGCCGTGTGCAACTCGGAAGCGGGCCTCCGGGATATATTCTTGAAGAGTTGCTGCGAATGTTTCAATATTCTCCACCCGGTCGTTGACAATATACACCTGCCCTCCCCGATGCAGTTCTTTGATCACCGCTTCGCGAACAACTTTTTTGTCGAACTGTGCGATTTCAGTGTAGATCGGAAGCCTGTTTCGAGGCGGTGTATTGATGATGGAAAGGTCGCGGGCTCCCATTAAAGAAAAATGGAGGGTTCGCGGAATCGGCGTCGCCGTCAGCGTCAGCGTATCGACGTTTGCCCGCAGCGCGCGGAGCTTTTCCTTTGCCGCCACTCCGAACCTCTGCTCTTCATCCACTATGAGCAGCCCGAGATCTTTGAACCGTATATCTTTCGACAACAAACGGTGCGTACCAATGACGATATCTACGGTACCGTTCTGCAGCCCATGAACGATCGCCGCCTGCTCTTTTGCATTCTTGAAGCGGGATAGTGACGCGATGCGTACCGGGTACCGGCTTAGCCTGTCTGAAAAGGTCGTGAAATGCTGCTGCGCGAGGATTGTCGTCGGCACTAGTACGGCAACCTGCTTATTGTTGAGAACGGCTTTGAACGCCGCGCGGACGGCAATTTCAGTCTTGCCGAATCCCACATCTCCGCAAATTAGCCGGTCCATTGGGCTCGCGCTTTCCATGTCCCTTTTTACGTCGGCGGTTGCGGCTGCCTGGTCCGGAGTGTCTTCAAACATGAAGGAGGCCTCCATTTCCTTCTGCCAATGCGCGTCAGGGGAAAATGAAATGCCTTCCTCGCTTTTTCGCTTGGCGTACAGAAGAATAAGGTCGCGGGCAATGTCTTTGATCTTCTTTTTCGCCCTGGCTTTCAATTTTTCCCACTCGCCCCCGCCAAGCTTATTCAGTTTCGGCGTATGTCCTTCGGCCGAAGAATACTTTTGTATCCGGCTGATATAGTTCAGGTTGACGAAAAGAATTCCCTTTTCGTGGTACTCGAGCTTGGCAGCCTCCTGTTCTGTTCCTCTGATGGAGATTTTTTCAAGTCCCAGGAATTTTCCGATACCGTGGTCGACATGGACGACAAAATCTCCGCGCCGGAGCGAATGCAGTTCTTTTGGCGAAATTCCTTTGAAGCGCCGGCGCTTCGGGCTTCCACGCCGCTTGATCCGCCCAAATATTTCATGTTCGGTAAAAAGAGCGGTATGTGTGGAGGGGTAGAGAAATCCGGAGTGGATGGTCTCAGGAATGTAGTTGATCGGCGGTACATCGGACGGAGTGGAATCCCGTCCGATTTCCGGCTCATCGCTGTCATCCTTCAACGGGATTTCATTGTATGGTTCTCCCGCTTCGGTTATTAACTCCTGAATGCGCTGGGATTCTTCTGCTGTATCGGAGGCGACGTTGATCTCGAAATGCTTCTCCGTCAGTTTTCTGATTTGTTCGAGAAGAATCTTGATGCTCCCGTTTGTCGGTGGCTGCGGCACCGCGTGAAAATCGATCGATGGACCCGTCGAAGATTTCCCAATAACGGAGTGAATATACAACGGCATCCCGTGAAGTTTCTTCTCTATCTCTTCATGCGAAAAATGCAGAGCAACCCCTTCGGCCTCCAATTCCTGAATTTCCTTCTCGATAAGCGACGGGTCGTCGGTGAGCGATATTGCGTTCGGGGTGAAAAAGTCCACAAAGGATACTTCATCTCTATGAGCGGATGTGTCCGTGCTGCCGGTCGAACCGGTCTTTCCCGAGA
>Ga0265319_1000034_pt1 | contig 117363 bp, 113 predicted proteins | sample 4824metaG_FD_192443 | JGI IMG/M metagenome (GOLD analysis project Ga0265319, IMG submission 192443) | Rhizosphere microbial communities from Carex aquatilis grown in University of Washington, Seatle, WA, United States - 4-8-24 metaG | ecosystem: Host-associated > Plants > Roots > Rhizosphere >... | reverse complement strand
GCATCAGCATGCGCACGACCTCTTCGTTCGCGCCGCCGTGTGAGGGTCCGTACAGCGCCGCGATACCCCCGGCGACCGCCGAGTAGGGGTCGACGAGCGAAGATCCGATCGCTCGCACCGCGCTCGTCGAGCAGTTCTGCTCGTGGTCGGCGTGCAGGATGAACAGCACGTCGAGCGCACGCTCGATTCGAGGGTCGGGCTTGTACTTCAGCTCGGTCATCTTGTAGAGCATCCCGAGGAAGTTGCCGGCATACTCGAGATCGTTATCGGGGTAGACGTACGGCTGCCCCATGTTGTGCCGGTAGGAGAAGGCGGCGAGCGTGGGCATCTTCGCGATCAACCGCACGGTCTGGTTGTGGCGGTTCTCCGGATCGTGGATGTGGTTGGCGTCCGGATAGAACGTGGAGAGGGCGCCGACAGCGCCGAGCAGCATCCCCATCGGGTGCGCGTCGTGGCGGAAGCCCTGGATGAAGCTCTTGACGTTCTCGTGAACGAACGTATGGATGCGGATCTCATGGGTCCAGGCCTCGAGTTCGGCGCTCGTCGGCAGGTCGCCGTGGACCAGTAGGTAGGCGACCTCGAGATAGCTCGAATGCTCGGCGAGCTGCTCGATCGGGTAGCCGCGATATTCGAGCACGCCGAGATCACCGTCGAGGTAGGTGACCGCGCTGCGACAGGACGCCGTGTTCATGAACGCGGGGTCGTAGGCGAGCAGCCCGAAGTCGTCGTCGCTCGTCTTGATCTGGCGGAGATCGAGCGAGCGGATCGTTCCGTCCTCGATCGGGACCTCGTAGGTGCGGCCGGTTCGATTGTCGGTGATGCTCAGCGTTTCGGCGGCCGCGCCGTTCGTCGCGGCCGCGGGGCCCGACGTCTCCGACTTGGTGCTCATCGTCATCACCGTCCCAATCTTGCGTAGCGGTCTAGGAGATTATGCGCCACCCGGCTCCCCGCGACCCCCGTAGCGGCTGGCCGTGGCTTCGATCTGTCCCTGGTAGTGGCTGCCGAGATCGGCATGACCGTAGGGGCGCTCCGCCGGAGCATCGAGCGCCATGAACGAGAGCTGTGCGATCGGCAGGCCCGCCCAGAGCTTGATCGGCACGCGCGTAAGGTTGTTCAGCTCGAGCGTCAAAGTCCCGTGCCAGCCCGGGTCGCAGAAGCCGGCAGTCGCGTGGACGATCAAGCCGAGGCGCCCCAGCGACGATTTTCCTTCGATTCGCGCGACGATGTTGTCGGGCAGGCTCACGGTCTCGAGCGTCGCGCCGAGGCAGAACTCGCCTGGGTGGATCACGAACGGCTCGTCCTGCTCGATCGTGTGCGGCTCCGTCAGGTTGCGCGGTGGCTCGCGCAGGTCGATCGCCGACGCCCGGTAGTTGTGAAACACGCGGAAGCTGTTGCCGAGCCGCAGGTCGATGCTCGCCGGCTGGACAAGCGTCGGGTCCCACGGGTCGACTTTGATCGTGCCGTCCTCGATCAGACGGCGAATCGTCCCGTCCGACAGCACCGATGACGGTGTCATCGGTGCGCTCACCTCGGCCATGGTCTCAGCTCCCGACCTTGCAGGCGCGAGCGTTGACGCGACGGACCCGCGTCGGCACAGGCGTCGGGGCTGCGGCGTGCGGTCCGCGACGCGGTGGTCGCGGCACGCGCGGTCGCGGGTGCTTATCGAAGCGGAACTTCGCGCCGCCGCCTCCGTCGTCGCTCGCCGGCAGGGGCGGGCTCTCCTCGCGGTCGCGCAGGGCGCGCCAGACGAGCCAGATGAACCCGATGGTCGGAGCCTTGAGCAGCAGGATCAGCCAGATATAGGTCGAGGTCATGCGGTCGGGCGATGCTACTACCGCTAGATTACGCTCGCCAGTCGCCGCGCCCCACGGGCGCCGTCCAGCTCACGTCGAGAACGCAGTCATCCGGCGCAGATCGACGACCCGCTCGTCGATCTCGTCCATCCGCAGCCGCGCGACGCGGTCGGTTCCGAACTCCTCGACGTTGAAGGACGCGATCGCGGTCCCGTAGGCCATCGCACGCCGCAGCGCGTTCGGCGTCAGCCGCCTGTCGCGTCCGTGCGCGGCGATGTACCCGACGAACCCGCCCGCGAACGAGTCGCCCGCGCCGGTCGGGTCCACCACCGTCTCGAGCGGGAAGGCTGGGATCGAGAAGTAGCCGTCGGCCGTTATCAGGGCGGCCCCGTACTCACCGAGCTTTGCGACGACCGCACGCCCCTGCGAAGGGCTCCACGAGAGCACTTCGCGCGCAGCCCCGACGAGGCTCGGTTTGCGGGCCAGCTGGCGCAGTTCGGCGTCGTTGAGAATCAGGCAATCGACCGCGTTGATCGCGGCGACGAGCGAATCGCGCGCGGTGTCGATCCAAAGGTTCATCGAATCGAGCGCCGCGAACCTGGTGTTCGCGACCTGCGCGCGCACCGCGCGCTGCAGATCGGGCTGGATGTTGGCGAGGAACACGACATCGCTCGCGCGCGCAGCCTCCGAGAGCTTCGGCTTGAAATGCTCGAACACGCCGAGCTGTGTGTCGAGCGTCGTGCGGCTGTTGAGGTCCCAGCCGTATTCGCCGCGCCAGAAGAACGTGCGGCCACCGTCCACGTGCTCGATGCCCGACACGTCGATGCTGCGTCGCTCGAGTACCTCGAGCTCGGCGGCGCCGAAGTCGTCTCCGACCGGCCCGATGATCCGTACCTCGTCGAAGAACGACGCGGCGAGCGCGAAGTGCACGGCGGCGCCCCCGAGCATGCGCTCGCGCTCCCCGAAAGGGGTTGTTACGGCGTCAAACGCGATCGATCCGACGACTGTGACTGGCACGGGGCGGCTGAAGGCTAGCCACATCGGCGGTCTGTCGGCGATCCAGGTCGATTGAGCGGTCCGCTCAGCGCTATCGGAGCGACCGTTCGCCCCCCGCCGCTACCGGGTGCGCCGGCCCAATAAGCTGGACGGCGTGAAGGGATTCGATGAGCTCGGTCTGTCCGAGCCGGTGCTGGCGGCGCTCCGCGACGTCGGCTACGAGTCGCCGAGCGCGATTCAGGAGCAGGCGATCCCACCGCTTCTGGCGGGTCGTGACGTGATCGGACAGGCGCAGACCGGTACCGGCAAGACCGCTGCGTTCGGCCTTCCGATCATCGAGTACGTCGACCCGGATCTCGAAGAGGTCCAGGCCCTCGTGCTCACGCCCACCCGCGAGCTATGTATTCAGGTCACTCAGGCGATCCGCGCCTACGCCGCGACGCGCGGGATCGATGTGGTGGCGGTGTTTGGCGGCGCTCCCATTCGCAACCAGGAAGCTCAACTGCGCGGTGGGGGCCAGATCGTGGTCGGAACGGTCGGCCGCGTGCTGGATCTCGTCTCCCGAGCGTCACTCGTGCTCCACGACTGCCGGTTCGTCGTGCTCGACGAAGCCGACGAGATGCTCGACCTCGGCTTCCTTGAGGATGTTGAGAAGATTCTTGCCGCGACGCCGTCCGGTCGCCAGACCGCTCTCTTCTCGGCGACGATGCCGCCGCCCATCCGGCGCCTCGCCGACAGCTACCTCTACGACCCCCTCGTGATCGCGGTCAAGGCGGCGACGCTGACGATCGACACGGTGGAGCAGTTCCAGCTCGCGGTGGAAACGCGCGAGAAGGCGGCGAAGCTCGTCGAGGTGCTCGCGGCGGAGCGACCCGATCAGGCGATCGTCTTCGTCCGGACGAAGGTGCGTTGCGACCAACTCTTCCGAACGCTCCGCGACAAGGGTATGAACGTGCGAGCGCTGCACGGCGACCTGAGTCAGGGGCAGCGTGACGGGGTCATGCTCGCGTTCAAAGCGGGCCGCGTCCCGATCCTCGTCGCAACCGACGTCGCCGCCCGTGGCCTGGACATCTCGACCGTCACCCACGTGATCAACTTCGACGTGCCGACTTCCCCCGACACCTACGTTCACCGGATCGGACGGACTGGTCGCGTCGGACGCTCCGGTCGCGCGATCACGTTCGTGGAGGACCGCCAGAAGCGTGAGCTGGAGGCGATCGAGCGCCACATCGGAACGACGATCGCGCCGTGGTCCGCCGGCGCGACCGCCGCGCCGTCGAAACTCGAGCCGCCGCCGCGCCGCCACGAGAAACCTCACGTGACGCGCCCGGCCGACGAGCCGCGGACACGCCTGATCGCAAGCGGCGGTCGCGCGGCCGGCATCGCCGTCTCGGACCTGGTCGCCGCGGTGACCCGTGCCACCGGGCTCGACGGCGAGGCGGTCAGCGACGTGACGATGCTCGAGCGCTTCGCCCTGCTGAGCGTCCCCGCGCCTGAAGCCGACCGCGTGATCGCTGCCGCCGGCGGCGTGGAAGTCTGCGGTCACCGGCTCGCGCTCGAGCGCGCCGGCGACTGATCGCGGCCGCCACGAGCGGCCCGAACGGCGCCTGGCGGCTGTTTCGCTAAGGTGGCTTGCCCGCAACCGAGCACAGGAGTACCCGCGATGTCTGTCGCAACGTTGGCCACCTCAGAGGGCGAGATCGTGATCGAGCTGTTCGACGAGGACGCCCCGAATACCGTCGAGAACTTCCGCAAGCTGGCCGGCGACGGCTTCTACGACGGTCTCATCTTTCACCGCGTGATTCGTGGGTTCATGCTGCAGGGCGGGTGTCCGCAGGGCACCGGTACCGGTGGACCGGGCTACACGTTCGACGACGAATTCAACGATCACAAGGTGGTTCGCGGGGCACTGGCAATGGCGAACGCGGGCCCCAACACGAACGGCTCGCAGTTCTTCATCGTGACCGCCGACGAGTGCTCGTGGCTCGACGGAAAGCACACGGTTTTCGGCCGCGTCACCGCCGGGATGGACGTGGTCGACACAATCGACGCCGCGGAGACCGACGGGCGCGATCGTCCGAACCCGCCGGTCGGGATCGAGAGCATCACGGTCGCCGCCGTATAGGCGCGCAAGCCGACCGGACCGCCCGCCGGGCCGGCGCTGGCGGGTACACTGCCCCGCCCGGCTCATTGTTGTGCGTGGCTAATAATTGGCTAAGCGCGCAACATTCGTCGCCAGCCGGAGGTTCACGATTAGAGTTGCGCGGCCCGGTCCGCCGCAGCGAAGTGGTCAACTGATGAGATTCCCCAAGCTCACGACAATTCTCAGTGGCGTCGCGGCGCTTGTCGCGTCACTGGCGCTCGCCCCTGCGGCATCCGCTTCGCACAGCGAGATCAACTTCTTCGAGGCCCCGCAGCAACTGCTCGTCAACCCCGGATCGCGCCCGGCGGCGATCGCCCAGCTGCAGAGCCTCGGCGTACACGCAGTCCGGATTCAGCTCATCTGGTACGAGGTGGCCCCGAATCCGAGGTCGAAGCGCGCGCCGAAGGTCGACCTCACCAACCCCGCGAACTACAACTGGGGTCAGTACCAGCCCCTGATCGCCCAGATGCAGTCGCTCGGCTGGAAGGTGCTGTTGACGGTGACCGGCTACGCCCCCTGCTGGGCGTCCCAGTGTGCGAGCACTCGGTATACGAACCGGGAATTGGTGACGAATCCAAATCCACGCGATTACGGGCAGTTCATGCAGGCCGTTGGTCGCGAATTCGGGAGCTACGTGAAGCTCTACTCGGTGTGGAACGAGCCGAACCAGACGCAGTTCCTGCTTCCACAGTTCCAGGGCGGCAACCCGCACAAGACTCTCGAGTCGGCCGTCATTTACCGTCAGCTGTTTCTCGACGGCTACAACGGGCTGAGGGCTTCGGGCAACTTCTCGGGTATGAAGCTCCTGATGGGCGAGACATCGCCGGTTGGTGTCTCGGCCGTCGACATCTCCGCGCCGCTGCAGTTCATGCGTGGCGTTCTCTGTCTCAGCAGCAACTACGTCAAGTCGCGAAGTTGCGGCATGCTGCCCACGGCCGGCTACGCGCAGCACCCCTACGATCAGAAACAGGGACCGTTCTGGCGCCCGCCCGCCAATCTCGGCGGCGCTGACGACGTCACTATCGCGACACTCGGCCATCTCGAGACGGCGCTCCGCCGCGCCGCGACGGCTGGCGCGATCCCCCGTGCGACGCCGATCTACATCACCGAGTTCGGGGTCCAGAGCTACCCGAACCGGCTGAACGGCGTCCCGGTCGCCCAGCAGGCCGAGTACTCCGCGATCGCCGAGCGCATCGCTTGGTCGGACCCCAACATCGCCTCCTTCGACCAGTACCTCCTGACCGACGATCCCAACCCGGGCGAGGGCAGCTTCCAGACCGGTCTGGACTATTTCAATGGGCTTCAGAAGCCTGCCTACGCCGGCTACCGACTGCCGCTGACCGTCAGCGTCACGGGCGGCTCACATGTCTCATTTTGGGGTCTTGTCCGGCCTGCGATCGCGCCGACCCAGGTCGTGCTTCAGTACTCGAACGGCGGCGCCGCGTGGGCGGCCCTGCTGACCGCTCAGACCAATGCCTTCGGCTACTGGACTGCGAGCGGAAACTTCGCTCGCCATCGCCTGTGGCGCGTGCAATGGACGGCCCCTGATGGAACCGTCTACGACGGGCCGGCGGTGCGCGCGTACGTGACGGGGAACCCAAAGCCGCAGTCCTAGCGCAGCCACGGCGTACTCTGAGGGCAGTGCCTGAGCTGCCCGAGGTCGAGATAACCGCGCGACTGCTGGATGCCGCGCTCGCCGGGGCTGTCGTCGAATCGGTGCTCGCTCCTGGTATCAACACGCTCAAGACGTTCACGCCGCCGCTGTCGTCGCTGGACGGTCGCACGCTCCAGGGGATCGCCCGTCGAGGCAAGCAGTTCATCGTCACGTTCGACGGCGGCTTGTTCCTGCTGATCCACCTGATGTCCGCCGGCCGGCTGCAGCTCTACGAGGTCCGCGCCGGTCCGCGCGACCGCACATCTCGCCTGCTCGTTCGCCTCGCCGGCGGGCGGGAGCTCCGCCTGCGTGAGTTCGGCACCAAACAGTCAGCGTGGGCGAAGCTCCTGAACGCGCCTGCGCTCGAGCATGACGAAGGACTGGCGAGCCTCGGGCCGGAGGCCTGGCCGGGGCCGGTGGACGACCTCGGCGAGCGGCTCGCCGCGCCGCGCCCGCTTTACGCGGCCCTTCGCGACCAGCACGTGATTGCCGGCATCGGACGCTCGTGGGTCGACGAGATCCTCTGGGCTGCGCAGATCTCACCGTTCAAGCGCGGCACGGACCTCGCGCCGGCCGAGCTCGCTGCGCTCAGCGACGCGATCGCCTCGACGCTCGGCGGCGCCGTCGCGCACTATGAGGCGGCGCTCGCGCTGCCGCTACCCGACAAGCTGCCGCTCCCGCTGCGGATCCACCGTCACGCCGGCGAGCCGTGCCCGCGCTGCGGAGTCAAGCTCGAGTCGGTCAGCTTCGAGGACTACTTGATGGCCTACTGCCCGACGTGCCAGACCGACGGCCGCATCCTCAAGGACCGCCGCCTGTCACGGCTTCTGAAGTAACGGCGTTCATCCAGCGCCGACGCACCCCGATCCGTCACGCCGGTCCGGCGGCTAGGGAACCGCGATGTCAAAGCTCAACGCGTCGGTCAGAGCGTTGGCGGTGTCGAACGTGAGGACGGCCACGGCGTCGCCGCTGGCGATGGGGCACTCGAGACCGTAGGGATCGTAGACGGCGTATCCGACCGCGCTCCCGTTGCCGGACCGCACGAGGCCTACGACTCCGGCAACTCCTCGCCCGTGCCCGTAAAGGCAGTACACCCCGGTGCTGATGTGGCCCACGGAGGTGAATCCCGCCTTGCTCACCTCGAAATAGGGCGACGTGCCCCCATAGACGATGGCGAACAGGCTCGGCCCGGTAGCGCCGGTTGCGCCGGCGGGTAGCTGTCCCGTCTTGAAGTCCCTGGCGAGCAGGGAGCCGTCCTTCACCTTGCTTGATGTGATCGCGTTGTTCGCGATCTGGCTGCCGGTGATCTTTGCAAACACGCTGCTCGCGTAGCTCGGCCCGCCGAGTGCAGCAAACAACGCCGCGCAAGCAATCCCCAGCGTCAGTCGCCCCATCCAAGTCTGGCGCATCGGTCCCCCGCCTTCGATTGTCGCGTCCGCCCTGCGCCGTTGGACGGCGCCCTGCAAACATGCTAGCGACGGCCTACGAAAGCCCGCGCTAGGCGCAACGCACGATCGCTACGATCCGTCGATGATCGAGCCCGGCGCCACCGCCCCTGACTTCGAGCTGCAAAACCAGGACGGCGAGACGGTCAAGCTCTCCGTCTTGCGGGGCAAGCCGGTTGTCGTCTACTTCTATCCCAAGGCGGACACGCCCGGCTGTACGAAGCAGGCCTGCGGCATACGCGACCGGCGGGCCGACTACGACGCGTCGAGGGCGATCGTGCTCGGTGTCTCCCCCGATACGGTCGCTGCCCTGGCCAAGTTCGCCGGCAAGTACGGACTCGCTTTTCCGCTCCTCTCCGACCCCGATCACGCGACCGCGCAGGCCTACGGCGTCTGGGGAGAGAAGTCGATGTACGGCCGGACCTACTGGGGAATCCTGCGAACGACGTTCATCGTCGACGCCCACGGCACCGTTGCCCAGGTTCTGCGGAACGTGAAGCCCGCGACTCACGACGAGCACGTGCTCGCGGCCCTCGCCGAGCTGCCCTGAGGCTGACGCGTTCGTGCCCTGAGCTATGACCGCCGGACGGCCGCCGGTGCCCACCGGAAGCCAGTCCCCCGCCGCGCCCACTAGCGTTTCATCTGAGTTCGTACGGCGTGCGCGCGTGTGCGTCGCCGGCGCCCCAATGACACCACGGAAAGGAGCCCCGATGTCGACGATCACGGTCCCCTCGCGAGCTGGACGCAACGACGGCACGACGCCGCGCGCGACCGCGGCGCGCTCACCTCACTGGCTTCGCAGCGAAGTGGAGGAGGACGACGAAGACCTCTACGGCGACGATGACGACATGCCGGACCTCGACGACGACGATCTCGATGTCGACGATGACGACGATGTCGACGACGACGGGGCGCTGGAGGGCGAGATCTAGCCGGTTCGCGGCTACTGGAGGCCGGCGCGTGCTTCACGCACGAGTGTGACGGCCTCCGGGAACACGACGGCCATCACCGCACGGATCTGCTGCGCCTGGTCCTCGGCGCTGCCCTGGAGGTTGATTCGGTTGATCGCGGCGACGGTCATGTCGACCGCAAGCTTGATCGCGTTGTCGGCCCAGGCAAGCCGTTGCTGGCCCTGCATCTGCTCTGCGAACTCGGCCATCCGCCGCTGCAACTCATCTGAATCGCCGAACAGGCCGCCGAACCCTTCCATTCCGCAAGCCTAGCGCGCAGAGCCTGACTCGAAGCGTGCGGTTAGACTGCGCAACCATGGATGACCGCGAGCGCCAGCTCGAGATTGAGGGCGCTCAGCGTAGCCGCGTCGCCGCGATGGCAATCGCAGGCGGGATCCTCTACCTGATCGGCCAGCTCATCCTGCTCGTGCTGATCAGCGCGAAGGAGCCCGCCGTCGGCATCCTGCAGGGCCTCTCGCCGGCGTTGCATGGCCTGAAGGCGGCCGCCGTCGATCCGCGCGCCATCGACGAACACTTCCTCAACAAACATGCGGCCGAGAACATTGTCGCTTCGGTCATCAGTGCACTCGGGCTCGTGGCGATGGTGTGGCCGCTTCGCTACCTCCGCGAGGCGGAGGTAGCGCGCAGCGGTCGTCCTTCGCGCGTTACCGCCATCGTCGCGACGTGGGCGGCTCCGACCGTGGCGGTCGGGACGATCGTGCTGACGATCTCGGAGGTGGTGGGAGCGCATAAGTTCATCACCCACGCGGTCCAGAACACTGCGGCCTACGAGGCCGCGACCGGCGGCGCGTTTCGCGGCAGCTTCGACATCCTGTACCTGCTCGGCTACCTCGGCGTCGCGATTGCGTTCGTGCTGATTCCGCTGCGCGCGATGCGTGTTGGGCTACTCACCCGTCCGATCGGCATCATCGGAATCATGGCGGGGGTTCTGTTCATCCTCCCCGTCATTCCGATACCCGTGCTCGCGCTGCTCTTCCTCGTCGGCTTCGGCGTGACGTTGCTCGAGGTTGGCGGGACGGTGCGTCCGCCGGCGTGGGACGCGGGCGAGGCGATTCCGTGGGTCAGCCCGCAGCGAGGACCGGCACGTGGCGCTGCTCCGGCCCGGCGTCGTGCCAACAAGCCTGCAACCGTGCCGCCGGCGCCGAAGGTCTCTGGGGCGCCATCGCCCTCCGCTTCCAAGAAGCGCAAGCGCCGCCGCGGCTGACGCGGCGATGGGGCGTCCAACGCCCGCAGTGCGCTGAGCGCACCGATCGCCATCCGGCGGTCAAAGTTTTCTCATTTTCCATCCGCGACGTGGTTATGCTCATCCCGTTTCAAGGGCGGGCTCCCCCGAGCCTGCACAACGGAGCCGCGCGGCTCGTCCGGGCGGCTCAGGAGAGGAGAAAGATATGGAAGGATCGAGCGGCTCGTCGTACACGCCGGCCAACCCGGCACCGCTGGGTCTCGCTGGGTTTGCGATGACGACGTTTATCCTGTCGATGGTCAACTCGAACCTGGTCGGCGCCACGTCAACCGGCGGCGCGGTAGCGCTTGCGTTCGCCTACGGTGGTCTCGCTCAGCTGCTTGCCGGAATGTGGGAGTTCCGGATGGGCAACACGTTCGGGGCACTCGCGTTTACGTCGTTCGGTGCGTTCTGGATCGCGTTCTTCCTGATCGCGAGCGGCGATGCGGGCGCGATCAGCGCTCACGGGCTGGGCCTGTTCTTCTGGGCGTGGGCGATCTTCACGGCCTACATGACGATCGCGGCGCTGAAGCAGAGCGGCGCTGTTCTGGTGGTGTTCGTCCTTCTGACGATCACGTTCATCCTCCTCGCCCTCGGCCAGGACGGCGGCGGCAGCACGAGCCTGCATCACGCGGGCGGCTACGTCGGCATCGCTACGGCGATCGCCGCGTGGTACGCGTCGGCCGGCGGGGTCATCAACAGCACGTTTGGCAAGGCCGTAGTGCCGCTCTTCCCTGCTAAGAAGTAACGACACGGACGTACGGCGCCGTCCGGCGGCGCGTGGAGTCGCACCGCCGGACGCGCCGCCCCGAACGCAAAGTGAGGTGAGTGGAGATGGCGACTGACAAGACTCAGTCGGACACGAGCGATCCCGAGCTCGACCGCGAACTCGCAACGCTGCTCGACGTTGAGCGCTTCCCGCCGCCTGCGGCTTTTCGCAAGCGCGCGTTGCTGAGTGACCCAAAGATCTACGAAGAAGCTGAAAGCGACTGGCAGGGGTGGTGGGTGCGCCAGGCGCAGGAGCTTCACTGGGACAAGACCTGGGACCAGGTGCTCGACGACTCGAATCCGCCGTTCTACAAGTGGTTTGTCGGGGGCAAGCTGAACGTCTCCTACAACTGTCTCGACCGTCATGTGGAGGCCGGGCGCGGCGACAAGGTTGCGTTCAACTGGATGGGCGAGGACGGCAGCGAGCGGAAGCTGACGTACTCGGATCTGCTCGCCGACGTGGAGCGGTTCGCAAACGCGATGAAGGACTTGGGAATCAAGAAGGGTGACGTGGTCGGGATCTACCTGCCCATGATTCCGGAGGTCGCCATCGCGATGCTCGCGTGCGCGCGAATCGGCGCACCCCACAACGTCGTGTTCGGCGGCTTCTCGCCCGAGGCCGTGCGCGAGCGGATGGAGTTCTCGGAGGCCAAGGCGCTGATCACGGTTGACGGCGCGTCGCGCAAGGGCACGGTGGCCCCGATCAAGCAGAGCGTCGACCTGGTGATGGGAGACCTCGAGACGCTCGAGCACATCATCGTGATCGCCTCGAAGGGAAGCGAGTGCGAGATGCGCCCTGGGCGAGACGTCTGGTACCACGAGATCATGGAGGCGGCGCAGGCCAAGTGCCCGGCCGAGCCGATGGACGCGGAGGATCCGCTCTACATCCTGTACACCAGCGGATCGACGGCGAAGCCGAAGGGCATCCTCCACACCTCGGGCGGATATCTGACCGGCGTCAGCGCGACGCATCGCTACGTTTTCGACCTCCACCCGGAGGACGATGTGTACTGGTGCGCAGCGGACGTCGGCTGGGTGACCGGCCACTCCTACATCGTCTACGGCCCGCTCGCCAACGGTGCCACCTGCGTGATGTGGGAAGGCGCTCCGGACTACCCCCACAAGGGGATCTGGTGGGAGATCATTCAGCGCTACGGCGTGACGATCTTCTACACGGCGCCGACCGCGATCCGCGCCTGCATCAAGTGGGGAGCGGACTACCCGCGTAAATACGATCTCAGCTCGCTGCGCCTGCTTGGGACGGTCGGGGAGCCGATCAACCCGAAGGCCTGGCTCTGGTACCACAAGATCATCGGCAGCGAGCGTTGTCCGATCGTCGATACGTGGTGGCAGACCGAGACCGGCGCGATCATGATCACGCCGCTACCGGGGATCACCGAAACCAAGCCAGGGTCGGCGACGACGCCGTTCCCGGGGATTCGTGCCGACGTCGTCGACGAGCACGACGGGAAGACGATCGAGGAGGGGCAGGGGCTGCTTGTCCTGACCCGTCCCTGGCCGTCGATGCTGCGCACGCTCTACAAGGACGACGAGCGTTTCGTCGAGACGTATTTCAAGCGGTTCGGCAAGGAGACCTATCTCGTCGGCGATGCGGCGCGCCGCGACAAGGACGGATACATATGGGTGATCGGTCGCATCGACGACGTGGTCAACGTCTCCGGTCACCGGCTCTCGACGGCCGAGGTCGAGTCTGCGATCGTGGCGCACGAGTCGGTCGCGGAGGCAGCGGTCATCGGGCAGTCCGATGAGTTGACCGGCCAGGCGATCTGCGCCTTCGTGACGCTCCAGGGAACGATCGAGGGCACGCCTGAGGTCGAGGCGGGCATCCGCCAGACGGTGGCGGAGCGGATCGGCAAGTTCGCGCGACCAAAGCGGATCATCTGGGCCGATGATCTGCCGAAAACTCGCTCGGGCAAGATCATGCGTCGACTGCTGCGGGACATCGCGGAGGGTCGCGCGCTCGGCGATGTCACGACCCTGCGCGACCCGAGCGTGGTCGAGCTCCTCGGGCAGGCGATCGCGACCTCCGACGAGGACTAGCTGCGGGCCGTGGGGGCGCCCGCGAGGCGGGTGCCCCCACGGTTTTGTTGCCTGGTGCCGGCGGCTTTGGCCGCTGCACGCTCCCGTGCGAGAGCTCGGCCTGTGCAAGCGCCGACTCATCCGTCGTGTGCTTCGCTCAAGGCTGCGGGAAACCCGCCGACGATTCGTGGACCGCTTTGTCACGGGGCCGCACGGCGGCCGGGAGATCCATGGTCGATCGCGAGTCCGAAACCGCCACGCTGGTTGCTCCGAGCCCCTTGGATCCCAGCGGCGGATCAGCGCTCGTCGTAGAGCCGCAGCAGCGGATGTCGACTGGTCGGCTGCGGCGGGCGGACGGCACCTGGGACCTCCACGCCGTCCGCTCGCAACAGAACGGCGAGTTCGCCGCGGCGACCGACGCGATGATCATGGCGTTCCGCGAGATGTCGCAGATCACCAGCGACTTCTCGATCAAGGCTGCACGCAACTCGCAGTCCGTCGCGGTGATCGGCGCTCAGACTGAGCGCTTGCGCGAGGATCTCGAGGCGGTGGGCGCGATGGTCGACTCCGTGCGCGCGTCCTCGGGGGAGGTCTCGCGAGCCGCGAGCGAGGTTGCCGATCTGACCGGAAAGCTTGCCAGCGAGACCGACCACGGGCTCGATACCGTCGTGCGCGTTGTTGACGCCATCGGGCTTCTCCACGACGAGGCCGTGCAGGTTGCTGAGCTGATCGCGGGACTCGTTGCCAACGAGCTTGCGAGCATCGGGTCGATCTCCTCAGTGATCGCGGCGGTCGCCAGTCAGACCAAGCTGCTGGCGCTGAATGCCGCGATCGAGGCGGCACGAGCCGGCGAGCACGGGCGCGGGTTCGCCGTCGTCGCCGACGAAGTCGGTCGCCTCGCGCTCGAGACCGGTACGCAGAGCGCGCAGATCAGCCAGACGATCGAGCAGACGGCGCGGCAGCTCGAGTCGCTGAAGCTGATCACCCAGTCGGCGAGCGAGCGAGCGCAGAAAAGCGCCAGCGACGCCGACGCGGGTCGCGTGGCGCTCGAGCGGATCGCGCAGCTGGTCGGTGCCTCGACGGGTCCTGCGGCGCGCATCGCACAGCTGGCGGGCAGCCAGCTCACCGACGTTGACGGCGTCGCTGAGCGGGTCCACAGCGTCGTCGACGCAGGTGCGGAGATCGAACGACAGACGAAAGTCGTGGCAGAGAACGAGCTGTCGCTGGCGCAGGGAACCGAGCTTGCGTCTCTGACAATCGCCCGCTTCGACACGGGCGGGCAGATCGATCGGCTTTACTCCCGAGTCGCCGCGCTGTCCGAAGAGCTCGGCGCGATCCTCGATGAAGCAATCGACTGCGGTCAGGTGAGCTTGGATGCTGTACTGGCGCTCGACTACGAGGAGGCCGTCGGCCCTGGCATCCATCGCTTCGCGCGGCTGTTCGACGTCAGTCGCGTGCCCGCGACGGGGTTCACGCCCCCGAAATACCACACGGCTTACGACGCCTTCGTGGACCTGGCGATGATGGAGCGAATGGACGCCGTCCTCGAGGCGGAACCGAAGCTCACCTTCGCGCTCCCGTTCGACCTCAACGCCTACGCCCCGGCGCACAACCGGGTGTTCACCCGTGACTTGACGGGCGATCCGGCGGTCGATCTCGTGGGGAACCGCAGCAAGCGCTTCTTCCTCGACTCGGGCGCGCTCACGCGGGCAGCGCGGATGGAGCTGAACGTGCCGTTGCCGATGCGAGCGGTGACGCGCGCCGCGATCGCGGAGGCGGGGGCGGACCTGCTGCGACCACTCGCGCCGCGCCGGACCTTCCTGCTGCAGACCTACTCGCGCGACACGGGCGCGATCCTGAGCGCGCTCTCGGTGCCGCTATACGTCAAGGGGCACCGGTTTGGCTGCGTCACGCTCGGCTGGGATCCTGAGCTATTGCGCCACTAGCTGTTTGATCGCGGTCGACCCTCGAATGCCGGGTCAACGATCTAGTGCGCCGAGCCGGCTCAGCCTTTGAACGTGAACGTCTTCGTAACGGCCCCGTTGCGCCGCGAGCCGGGCCGCACCAGGACCAGGCGTAGCTCGTAGACCCCCGCCGCCGGGAAGGCCGACGACGGAAGTGTGTACCGGTTCTTTCCGGCGCGAGCGGAAACCGTCTCGGTGTCGACCGGCACGAAACGGTTGCAGATGTGCCCTTCGACGCCGCCGGTCGGCGGAACGCACACTCCGGTGTTGATCACGCCATCCTCGCGGCGAAGCACCTCGATACGCGCGGACGCCTTGACGTTGACCTTGTAGGTGAGCGATATCCGAGCTGAGGCTCGCGCGAGGCGCACGGTGGCGATCGGCGCGCCGCCGATGTGAACGGCAGCCGGGACAGGGCCCGGCAGGGCCGCTCCCGGCACGAAGTGGTAGACGTCGGCAATGCCCGCACCAGCGCTGCAGCCGGCGCATGTCGTCAGTCCCGTCTGGCCGTCGCTCGAGAGCGAGGTCTCGCCTCCGCCCGTAAACGCTGTCTGGAACTCCGACCAGGTGCCTGCGGTCGCTGTGAACAGCGCCGAGTCGCCGCCGCCGAAGAACGCGCTCGTCCCGTCGGCCGAAAGCGCGGCTCCGTAGCCAAAGGTCGGGCCGCCGACGCCGCAGGCACCGAGCAGCCCGACGTTCGTCAGCTTCGCGCTCTGCTGCGTCCAGCTGCCGCCCGACCGCGCGAAGACGTATCCCGCCCCGTCGTTGCAGTTATCGAACGGCGCGCCAATCGCCGCCGTGTTGCCGCTGGCCGACAGAGCTGTGCTGCCGCCGAAGCCGCCGTCTCCAAGCTCGCCACTTGCCAGCGTCACCGGGCCCGCCTGCTCGGACCACACGCCGCCTGTGGCGACGAACATCCAAACCGCTCCGACGCCGCCGCCGTCCGCGGCGTTGCCGACGATCGCCGTGCTGCCGTCGCTCGAGAGCGCGACGCTCGCGGGAAAGAACGTCGAGCCGTTCGAGAACTCGCTCGACGGCGTCAGGACGGCCTGCTGCACCCACGCGGAGCCGACCAGGTGGTAGACGAGCGCGGTCGTGAGGTTGCTCGGGCCCGTCGAGCCGTTGTCTCCGATCAGTGCGGTCGTTCCGTCGCCCGACAGCGACACGCTCGTGCCAAAGCCGGTGATAGTTGCCGGCGCGTCGATCGTGCTGCGCAGGGTCCACGCGGTTCCACTGCGGCCGAATACGAGCACGACACGGGCGTTTGGCGCGCCGACGAGTGCCGTGTTGCCGTTCGTCGAAAGCGCGGCGCTGTAGCCGAGGTAGGCGGACGCGGGAAGGCTCGCGTCCGTGAGCTGGGCCTGCTGGGCCCAGGCGGCGCCGGACGGCACGAACACGTAGGCGGCACCGCTCGAGCCGTCGCCAGGCGCGCCCACGAGCACAGTGCTCGCATCGCCGGAGATCGCACCGGACGCGCCGAACAAGCCGCTCGCCGCCATGCTCGACGCGGTGAGGTCCGCCCCGACCTGAACGTAGGGATCGCCGCGCAGGAAGGCGCGGTTCTCACGAGCGCCACCCGGCGCCGCAGCCGCCAGGAAGGCGAGCGCGCAGAACGCCGTTGTCATGAGCGCGGCTCGCCGCGCCGAAATATGCGCTCTCATCACTCCGTCCCCCTCCGTTGCGAGGGATACTAACCGCGGTTGCGCCGGCGCGCTACACCTTGCGGTAGGTCGGAACCCAGCTGCCGTCGTCGCGCCGGCTGAAGTCCTGGAGGAGCAGCGGCGCCTCACGCTGCGCAATCCGCGCGATCTCGTCGAACACAAGCCGCAGCTCCTCCTCGGCTCCCTCCGCCGTCCGCATCTCGATCACGTGTCGCAGCGTCCGGAGGTTTGCCGTCCAGATGATGTCGGTCGAGAGGCCGAGCGGTGCGAGCCGGCGCAGCGCGGATGTCGCCTCCTTCTTGACGTGGAAGGGCACGCCGTCTTCGTCGAGGCCAAGCTTCTCAGCCGCCTCGCGCTGAAAGTCCTCGAGTTGCTCGACGATCTCGAGCACACGCTCGCGGACAGGTTCGAGCACGTCCGGGACGCGGAATCCGATGTCGGTCAGCCGCACATAGCGCAGGCTCTCCTGGCTGAACGCGGACCCTGCACGATGGCGAACCAGCTCGTGCGTCAAGACGCGGCTCACGTCGCGCAGGGCGAAGCTGAAGTTCGCGTGCTCGAGCACGCTGCCATGCGCGCTGCGCAGAATGTTCTCGAGGTACTCGCGCCGGTCGGTGCGCACGCGGGTCACGTTGACGTTCAGCCCCGGCTCCCAGCTGCGATAGCAGGCCCGTCCACAGAACTCGACGAGTAGCTCGGCGCTGTTGGGGTCGCCGCCCGACTCCTCGAGCTGGCGCTCGAGCCAGCTGGCGCCGCCCACCTCCTCGAGATAGCCACGGATCCCGTCGAGGTCGACCGCCGGTCGTGCGACAAGGAAAATCCGGGGCTTCGTCTCGTGCATCGGCGGCGGATCGTAGCGCCCGCGCCGGAGGCTCACGCGAGGCTCGCGGAGCTCTCGCCTGCAGGACGGGCGAGCCGCACCGGTCTCTCGCACGCTAGCGCGGCCTACTACAGTGTCGGCATTCGGCTGCCCGTCAAACGACCCTTACTCGGCCTCGTCGCCTTCACGCTCGTGCTCGCGGCCGCGGCCGGCGCTGCGACGGTCAGTCCCACTCCGGCGGCGCGGCGCGCGATCATCGAGGCGTTCGGTGACCCTGCCGCCGCTGCGCCGTGCCTGAGCGTCCGGCTCGCCGCCTCCAACCACGCCTATGCCGCCGTGCGCTTCCGGGCGACACAGCGTTGCGGACGCTGGGGGTTCGACGGCCGAAACGTGCTTGCGCGCGACCGCGCGGGCCGCTGGAACGTGCTATTCGAGGGGAGCAGCTACGAGTGCCCCCTGCCACGGATTCCGCGCCAGGTGCAGCGCGACCTGGGCGTCTGCCACTAGCAGCGACTCGGCGGCTACAGCGCGCCGCTGAGCGTGTGTGCGGCGTGTTGCGCGAGGTCGAACAGCGGTTGCGGCACGATCCCAAAGAAGATCGTCGCGGCGGCGAATACCACGGCGACGAACGTGAGCTCGTGCTCGCCTGCGGCGAGCACGTCGGCCTCGGGTGACCCGCCCGCAATCAGCGGCACGCCCCTGGCGTTCGCCACGCTCGGACCAGGCGCCGGGCGCATCCAGACCGCCGCGATCACGCGCAGGTAGTAGGCGAGCGAGATCATCGATCCGACCACGATCACGATCGCGAGCCAGGTGTAACCGCCGCCGACCATCGCGTCGATCAGGAAGAACTTGCCGATGAAGCCGGCCGTCGCCGGAATACCCGCCAGCGCGAGCATCGCGATCGTCAGTGGCCAGGCGAGCAGCGGTTGCTCGGCGCCAAGTCCCGCGACCGAGTCGATGTCATCGCCGTACGGCGTCGAGCGCTCGCGAGAGATGATCACGGCGAACGCGGCAACGTTCATCAGCAGGTAGACGATCAGGTAGAGCAGCGTCGCGCGCGCTCCGAGCTGGGTGGCGACGGCGACGCCGGCGAGGATGTACCCGGCCTGCGCGACCGACGAGTACGCGAGCATTCGCTTGAGCGAGGACTGTCCGAGCGCTCCCACATTGCCGACGATGATCGTGATCGTCGCCAGTGCGGCCAGCATCGGCCGCCAGTTGCTGCGCTCGCCGATCAGCATCACGTCGAGTACTCGCAACAACACGCCGAACGCCGCGGCCTTGGTCGCCACGGCCATGAATGCTGTGACGGGCGTCGGCGCGCCCTCATACACGTCCGGCGTCCACTGATGGAACGGGGCGATCGACGCTTTGAAACAAAGTCCCACGACGACCAGTGCCACGCCCGTCAACAGGAGCGTGTCCGAGCTGTGGCCGTGCCCGATCGAGGCTGCGATCGCGCTGAAACCGGTCGCTCCGGTTGCACCGTAGATGAGGGCGAGCCCGTAGACGAGGGTCGCCGATCCGACCGAGCCGATGATCAGGTACTTGAGCCCTGACTCGAGCGAGGCTGCGCGGTGCATCTCGGTCGCGCAGAGCACGTAGAGCGGGATCGAGAGCAGCTCGAGGCCGATGAAGAGCGTGACAATGTTCTGCGCCGCGACGAGCACGACCATGCCAGTGACGGAGCCGAGCATCAGCGCAAAGAAGTCCCCGTGCGCGGAGGCGCGAGGCGCGAGCGCCCTCCAACTCATCAGCGTCGCGGCGGCCGCGGCGGTGGCGAAGATCAGCGTCATGATCAGCGCGAGATCGTCAATCGCCAGCGCGCCGGAGATCACAGCCGTGTGGGCGTGCCACTGCCAGAGCGTCAGCCCGATGGTCGTGCCGAGGCAGACGAGCGTCAACGCCGGGACGACCTGCGCGCGTACGAAGCGTGAGCGAACGAGACCCGCGAGCAGCACGACCACCGAGCCGACGACGAGCGCTTCGATCGGCGAGAGGGCGGCCCAGTTGATGTGCGGGCCGTGGAGGTGGACGGCGGCCGCGATCATTTGCCGTTCCCGGCGGCGAGCCTCGCCGCGAGCGCGTCGGCGTGAATCGATGTAAGTGCCTGCTCGTGAACGATCGCAGCGGTCACCGATTTCTCGCTGCGGCCGAGCTGAAGCTGCGGGTAAACGGCGAACAGCGCGATCGCCAGTAGAAACGGAACTATCGCGAGCCCTTCGCGCCAGCTGATCTCTCGCGACTGAACCTGCGGCCCGGTTCGGTTGTGCATGACGCGAATGAACGCGCGAAGCGCGTACACGCTCGCCATCACGACTCCGCTGAAGGCGATGATCGAGAACACCATCTTGGTCTGGAAGAGACCGAGCAGGATCAGGAACTCCCCGATGAAGTTGCCGGACCCCGGCATCGCGAGCGTCGCAAAGCTGACGATCAGGAAGAAGGTCGCGAGGATCGGGGCTCGCATCGCGATGCCGCCCATTTCGCGGATGTCATCGGAGCCGCCGACCCGCGCAGCGACGAGGCCGATGATCAGGAAGAGCGGCGCGACCACGATCCCGTGGTTGACCATCTGAAGCACCGCCCCCTGCGCGCCCTGAGGCGCGAAGGCGAAGATCCCGAGCGTGATGAAGCCGAGCTGCGCGACCGACGAGTAGCCGGCGATCAGCCGTATGTTCGTCTGGGTGAAGGCCATCGCGGATCCGTAGATGACGGAGGCGAGCGAGAGCACGAGGATGAGCGTCTGGAAGTGGACCGACGCTGCGGGCATCGTCGGCAGGACGATTCGCAGGAAGCCGTAAGCACCGACCTTCGACAGGACGCCGCTGAAGACGGCCAGCACCTCGACGGGCATCTCACGGTAGGCGTCAGGCATCCACCCGTGCAGCGGGAACGCCGGCATCTTCACGAGGAAGGCCGCGGCAAACAGCAGAAAGATCCATTCCTGCGACCCCTTGTGGAGTGGCGAGGCACTGAGCGCCTGGAGTGCGAAGGTGAGCGGGTGCCCCGTGTGCTCGGATGTCAAGATCGCCAGAGCGATCGCGCCGGCGAGCATCAACAGCGAGCCGACGAAGGTGTAGATGACGAGCTTGAGTGTCGCGGCGATCCGGTTCGGCCCGCCGTAGACACCGAGCAGCAGGTAGAACGGGATCAGCATCAGGTCGAAGAACGCGACGAACAGCGCGAGGTCCTGGGCCAGGAACGTGCCGAGGACCGCGGACTCGGCGACCGCGAACAGCAGGAAGAAGACACGCGGACGCGGCCAATCGCGAATCGTCGCCGCCCCGATCGCGAGCGCGAACGCGAACGTCGTCATCGCCACGAGGAACAGGTTGAGCCCATCGAGGCCGAGCGAGTAGTGAATCCCGAGCGAGCGGATCCACACGACGTCGGTGACGTGCGTCAGGCCGCCGTGGTGGCCGCTGTAGCCGGCGATCAGCGCGATCGCGATGCCCAGCGAGCCCAGCGCTCCGCCGAGCGCGAGCAGCCCGGGTGCGCGACGGTGGGGCACCAGTGCGCCGAGTAGCGCCGCCGCCGCTGGAAGCCAGATCAGGATCGAGAGCATTAGTGGGCCTTCTCGGAACGTCGGGCGGGAGCCTGCGAGTCGCTGGGGTCGGCGGGGGAGGACGCAGGGAGCGAGCAATGGTGGGGCCATTGCCGCGACCGAGGACGCTGCCGGACGGCGTCCAGACGCCGCCGCAACCGGTCGAAGGTTCCGAGAAGGCCCACTAGCTCTGGACCAGGAAGTAGAGGGCAACGGCGGCGAGGCCAACGACGAGGAGAGCAACGTAGTAGCGAACGAAGCCGCTCTCGGCTGAGCGTACCGCCGCAGAGCCGGCGCGCACGACGCCGCTGGTCCCGCCGACGAGGGTTCCGTTGACGAAGACACGCTCGAACGTCCCTTGCGCGAAGCGTCCGAACCACGCGGCGGGCCGGACGACGACCGCGTCGATCAGCTCGTCGAAGTACCACTTGTTCTCGAACAGGCGATCGATGAAGCGCAGCCGCGAGGCGACAGCGGGAGCGATCGCCGGTCGCGCTACCCAGACGAACCATGCCACGGCGATACCGAGCGCTCCGACGACCGTTCCGAGGATCAGCCCGAACGCGATCAGACCGTTTGACGGGTGCAGATGGATCGTCGAGTCAGCGAAGGTCGGCGCGAAGAACCTCTCGAGCCACGTCGTCGTCTTCGGGATCCCGACGACGCCGCCAACGACCGCCAGGACGGCCAGCGCGCCCATTGCGAGCTGCATCGGTCTGGCGCGCTCAGCGATCACGTGCTCCGGCCCGGGGAAGCCGACGTTGGTGTCCTCGACCTCGCCATTGGCCGGGTTGGTCGGCTGCTCCGGGTGGAACAGGTGCCCGTGGTCGAGCAGCTCGCGCGCCTCCGGGCACGGCGCGCCGAGGAACGCCCGGAAGATCATGCGGAAGGTGTAGAGCGAGGTGAGGAACGCTCCGAGGTAGCCGGCGACGTAGAGCGCCCAATACCAGCCGCCGTGGCTCCCGATCTGGGCGAGGATGTCGTCCTTCGAGAAGAAGCCGCTGAACGGCGGGATCGCCGCGAGGGCCAGACCGCCGATGATGAAGCACGCGAACGTGAACGGCAGGGCCTTGCGCAGTCCCGACATCCGGTCAAGCGACTGGGTGCCGCCCATCGCGCCGATCAGCGAGCCGGCCGCCATGAACAGCAGCGCCTTGAAGAACGCGTGGGTCATCAGGTGGAAGAGCCCGGCGCTGTAAGCGCCGATCGAGACGCCCATGATCATGTAGCCGATCTGGGACATCGTGGAGTAGGCGATGACGCGCTTGATGTCGACCGCCGCGAGGCCGATCGTGCCGGCGACCAGCAACGTCACCGCTCCGACCACCGCTCCAACGTCCTCCGCCGCCGGCGCCAGCTGGAACAGCGGGTGCATACGCGCAATGAGGTAGACGCCCGCCGTCACCATCGTCGCTGCGTGGATCAGCGCGCTCACCGGAGTCGGGCCCTCCATCGCATCCGGCAACCACGTGTGCAGCGGGATCTGCGCCGACTTAGCCATCGCCCCGACCAGCAGGAGTAGACACCCTGCCGTCACGTCACGACTGCCAGACGCAAAGACCTTTGGGGCGACGTGAAACGTGCTCACAAGGTCCAGCGTGTGCGTGTGGCGGAAGAGGAAGAACGTTCCGAGGACCAGCCCCACGTCGCCGACGACGTTGATCACGAACGCCTTGATGCCGGCGCTCGTGGCGCTCGTGCGCCTGTACCAGAAGCTGATCAGGAGGTAGGAGGCGGCGCCGACGAAGGCCCAGCCGACGATCAACAGGACGAAGTTCCCGGCCAGGACCAGCAGCAGCATCGAGAAGACAAAGAAGTTCAGGTAGGCAAAGAAGCGCGCATATCCCTCATCGCCGCTCAGGTAGCTGACCGAGTAGAGGTGGATCAGCATCGACACGCCGGCGACGACGCAGATCATGAACACCGAGAGTGGGTCGACCAGGATCGACGCATCAGCGTTCACCCCAACCGTGTGCGTGACGCGCCACAGGCTCGAGACGAGCTCCCGATGCGCGGGCGAGCGGGCGAGCAGCTTTGCCAGGGCGTCGAGCGCGAAGATGAACGAGACGGCGATCGCAAGCGTGCCAATCCACCCGGCGCTCCGCCCGGGCAGCTTCTTGAAGCCCAGCCCGATGATGAGCGTGCCGAGCAGCGGCGCTGCAAGGACGATCCAGGCGTCGGTCGTCGCGCTCATCCCTGAAGCTCCCGCATCGCGTCGACGTCGACCGGGAGGCGGTGGCGGTGCATCGCCACGATCACGCCGAGCCCGACGGTCACCTCACACGCAGCGACGACCATCACGATCAGCGCGAAGATCTGGCCGTCGGCGTTGCCCCACATCTTCGAGAAGCCGATCAGCGCCAGGTTCGCCGCGTTCAGCATCAGCTCGAGGCAGAGCAGGATCACGAGTGGGTTGCGCCGCACGAGCACGCCGCCGGTCCCGATCGCGAAGATCAGCGCGGAGACGGCGAGATACCAGGCGATCGTCACGTCCGCCGCTCCCGGCCCTGGCCCGCGCCCAGCGTCTCGGGGTGCCCCAGCGTCTCATGCTGCGTGCCCGTGTAAAGCGGTCGCGGCCGCATGAAATCGGCGACGCTGATCGACGGCGGGCCCTCCACGCCGTCGTCAAGCCCGCCTCGGCGGCGGGCGAGCGTCACGGCACCGACGGCGGCGAGCAGCAGAAGGAAGGAGGCGATCTCGAACGGAGCCAGGAACGTCGTGAGGAACAGCGTCCCGATCTGCTCAGGATTCCCAAAGCCGGGCGCGACGTGCGCTCCAGTCGTGCCGATCGCCCGGAGTCCCGAGCCGAGGGTTGCGATGAACAGCTCGATCACGAGCGCTCCACCGCAGGCGAACGCGCCGAGCGTCCCGGCGCGACCCGGTCCCTGCCCGCTCTGCATGTTCTCACCGCCGACGTATGAGACGACGAAGACGTAGAGCACCATCACTGCGCCGGCGTAGACGACGACCTGCGCCGCGGCCACGAACTCGGCGTGCAGCAGCATGAACAGAACCGCCAGCGAGATCAGATGGACGACCAGCGCGAGCACGCTGTAGAACGGATCCTTCAGCGTGATCACGCCGATCGCTCCAGCGAGCGTGCCAATCGCCGCGATGAAGAAGACGATGTAGGACATCAGCGCTCGGGGGTGCCGCGTCTCATCTACTCGCCCTGTGCCCGCAGCGGCGAGGCGTCGAGCGGCTCGGCGAGCAGCATCTCCTTGGTGAAGATGAGATCGCCACGGTTGTAGTCCGACAGTTCGTAGTCGTGGCCCATCGTGATCGCGTCGAACGGGCACGCGACCTCGCAGTAGCCGCAGAAGATGCAGCGGCTCATGTTGATCTCGTACACCGCGGCGTAGCGCTCGCCCGCGGACACACGCATCTCCGGTGTGTTCTCGGCCGCGACCACGCGGATGCAGTCCGAGGGGCACGCGGCGGCGCACAGCGAGCAGCCAACGCACTTCTCGAGGCCGGCCTGCCCTTCGCCGTCCTCGAAGCGATGCAGCTTGTGGCGACCGCGGAAGCGAGGGTAGACGGGAACCTTCTGCTCCGGGTACTGGATCGTGTTGACGCCTTCGAGCACGCGAGCAAACGTGGTCTTCAACCCGCGCAGGGTCTCGCCGAAGGCCCGGTAGGTGCCACCGGCAGCGCCCGGCGCGGGTGCGCGCTGCACCGTGATCTGGTCGTCCCCGGGCGTCCAGCGCGCAGGCGTCGTCGCGCTCACTTGTGCACCGCCACGACGACGATCGCGGTGATCAGCGTGTTGAGCGTGGCGAGCGGCAGCAGCACCTTCCAGCCGAAGCTCATCAGCTGGTCGTAGCGAAGGCGCGGAAGCGTCGCGCGGATCCAGATGAAGAACACGATGAAGAGCGTCATCTTGATGAGGACAACGAACGGATCGAGCCACGCCGGCTCGCCGTGCCAGCCGGGGATCATCCAGCCGCCGAGAAACAGCGTCGTCGCGACGCCCGACACGACGACGATGTTCAAGTACTCGGCGAAGTAGTAGGAAGCAAAACGGCCGCCTCCGTACTCGGTGTTGTAGCCGCCGACCAGCTCGGCGTCGGCCTCGGCGAGGTCGAACGGCGCTCGGTTGGTCTCGGCGAACGCCGCAACCATGAAGATCAGGAAGCCGACGATCTGGGGCACGATGTACCACATGCCCTGCTGCGCGTGAACGATCTGCGTCAGCGACAGCGTGCCTGCTGTGATCAGCACGCCGACGAGCGCGAGGCCCTGCGAGACCTCGTAGGAGATCAGCTGCGCCGCGGCCCGCATCGCGCCGAGGAACGAGTACTTGGAGCCGGAAGCCCAACCGCCGAGCATCAGGCCGTAGAACGCGATCGCCGACAGCGCGAAGATGTAGAGAGGCCCGATCGAGACGTCGACGCCGTAGAGGCCGACCCGGGTTCCGAAGATGTGGGGGGCGTCGCCAAACGGGATGATCGCGAACGTTGCCACGGCGGCCATGATCGAGATCGTCGGCGCGAGGATGTACAGCGGCCCGATCGACGTGTTCGGCCGCGACTGCTCCTTGCCGAGCAGCTTGATGATGTCGGCGAGCGGCTGGATCACGCCGTAGGGGCCGACGCGGTTGGGCCCGTAGCGGCCCTGGAAGCGACCCAGCAGTTTGCGCTCGGCGAGCAGCACGAACGGCACGATCTGCAGGCCGATGGCGAAGATCACGATGCCCTTGATGATCTGGATCCACCATGGTTCGTAGTAGTCGACGAGCGCGAACGGGGTCACGCGCCCACCTCGCTCTCCCGCAGTTCGCCCTCGCCCGCCGCCTGCGCGGCCTCCTGCTCGGAGAGAAGCGCTGCCGCCTCGGCTTCGACGCTTTGCACGGAGCGGATCCTGACATGCGAACCGTGGAGCACGTTTGCGCCGTCCACGTTGAGCGAACGCTCGAGGAAAGCCGTCCCGCCCGGAGCGCTGTCTCTGAGGGCGACGCGTGCCCGTACCTCGGCGTGACCGTCGTCGACGATCACGGCCTCGTCGTGGCGCAGGCCAAGTCGTACCGCGTCCGCCGGGCAGAGCTCGACGCGCTGGAGCGGGGCGAGGAACGAGAGCGCCGGTGACGCGCTCACCTCGGGCCCGGCCCAGATCGAGCGATAGCTCCCCAGGAGCGCCGTCTCGGCCTGCCGGTCATGCGGGCGTCGCAGCTTCGGCTTGGCGCTGGTCTTCTCGCCCGACGTGGAGCGCGGCGAGCCGGGTTCCGCGGGCCAGCGGATGCCGTGACCCGCGAGCCGCGTGAGCGTCAGGCCCTTGTAGAGACCGACGGTCGCGAAGAGGTCCGCGCTCAGTGCCGCTGCGACCGCCGGCCCGATCTCGCTCCCGAGCGCCCGCGCCAGCTCAAGCAGGACGCGCCATTCCGCGCGCACCTCGCCGACGTGCCCGATCGCCGGCCGCAGCCTCTGCACGCGGCCGTCGGGGTGGGTGATCGTGCCCTCCTTCTCCGCGCTCGACTCGCTCGGGAAGACAACGGTCGCGTGCTCGCGGATGCCCGGGGTGAGAAACGAGGCGTGCGCGATGACCGTGGTGGCGTGCTCGAGCGCCGCCTGCCAGGCGCGGCCTTCCGGGTAGGAGAACACGGGGTCGACTCCCAGCAGGTAGATCGCGCTCAGATCGCCCTTCCCAAGCGCTCGCGCGATCGCCGGGGCGTCGCTGCCGGCCCCGCCGGCGGGTCGCGTGAGCCCGGGCCCGGCGCCCGGCATAACCCCGGCCTCGCGCAGACCGCGCCCGTTCGCCTCGCTGGGAATGCCGAGCAGTCCGGCTCCCTCGCGAGGCAGGCCGAGGGCATCGGCGAGTGCAACGAGCGCGGCACTGTCCCCGTCGAGAACCTGCTCGCCGTAGAGGACGACCACCTCCTTGCCCGCCTCGCGCAGCCCGCGGGCAAGCTCCCTGACCGCCGCGACGCTCACGCCGGCTGCCGCCGCCGCCTGCTCGACCGGCTCGCGCCTCAGCGCGGCGACGAGCGCCCACACGAGCTCCGAGCCCCGCCCCGGGGCGAAGCGCAACGAGGTCCCGGCGAGCGGATCGAGGGCGCTGGGGCGCGCCGACGCCACGAACAGCCTCACGCCGCCCCGCCGCACGCCCTTGCGGATTCGCAGCTCGAGGATCGGCGCGTCGTCGACGGGCTCGCAATCGAGAACGAGCACGGCGTGCGCGAACTCGAGGTCTGAGACCGATGCGGCAAGTGTCGGATCCGACAGCGCGCGCCAATGGGCGAGGCTGACCGCTGCGCCTGGGCTCGATGCCAGGTGCGGCGATCCGATCACGTCACGCAGCAGGCGCGCCAGCAGCAACCCCTCCTCGTTGGTCGCGCCCCCACCGGCCAGCGCAGCGACCGCCGAGCCGGCGCGACGCAGACCGCCGGTCGCCTCCGCCATCGCGCGCTCCCAGCTGACGGTCCGCAGCTCGCCGCCGTCGCGGATCATCGGCGCGGTGATGCGCTCGTCGACGTGGACAGCCTGGTAGGCGAAGCGTCCCTTGTCACACAGCCAGCCGTCGTCGACCTCGTGGTGCTCGCGTGTCAGCACTCGCATCACACGCTCATCGCGCACGGTGAGCGTCGTGTTGCACTGGGCCGGGCACAGCGTGCAGATGCTGCCGGCGCCCTCGATATCCCAGGGTCGAGCGCGGAACCTGTACGGGCGCGAGGTGAGCGCGCCGACGGGACAGAGCTCGATGATGTTGCCCGAGAACGGGGCGACGTAGGGGTGTCCGTCGAACGTGCCGACGAATGAGTGCTCGCCACGCTCGAGCAACACGAGCTGGTAGTCCTCCGCGACCTCCTGCGAGTAGCGGACGCAGCGGTAGCAGAGGATGCAGCGCTCACGATCGATCGCGATCAGCGGCGAGAGCTCCAGTGGCTTTCGGAAGTGGCGCTTGGGCTCGATGAAGCGCGAGATCCCTCCGCCCCAGCCGTAGGTGATGTCCTGCAGCGGGCACTCGCCGCCCTTGTCACACACCGGGCAGTCGAGCGGGTGGTTGATCAGCAGAAACTCGACGACCGCCTGCTGTGCGACCTGCGCGCGTTCCGAGCGGCTGTGGACGACCATGCCGTCCTTCACCGCCGTCGAGCAGGCGGTCTGGAGCTTCGGCATGCCCTCGATTTCGACGAGGCACATACGGCAGGCGCCGACCGGCGCCCCGAGCTTCGGCTCGTAGCAGAAGACCGGAATCTCGACGTCGCCGAGCTTGGCGGCGTCGACCAGCATCATGTTCTCCGGCGCCTGCACCTCGCGGCCGTCGATCGAGAAGGTGATCGTCTGTGTCTTGGGTCGCGGCATCGTTGTCCTAGGCGACCGGCGCCAGCTGCCGGGACTGGATGTGCGCTTCGAATTCGTCGCGGAACTTCGCGATCATCGATCCGATCGGCATCGCCATCGCGTCGCCCAGGACGCAGAGGCAGTTGCCGATGATGTGCTCCTGGACCGAGGCCATGATGTCGAGGTCCATCGGGGTCGCGTCGCCCGACTCGATCCGCTCGAGCATCTTGACCGTCCAGTTGGTGCCCTCGCGGCACGGCGTGCACTTTCCACACGACTCGTGGCGGTAGAACTTCGCCGTCTTCAGCGCGATGTCGAGCACGGGGGTCTTGTCGTCGGCAACGATGATCGCGCCCGATCCGAGCATCGATCCGGCCTTCGCGAGGCTGTCGAAGTCGTAAGGGATGTCGAGGTCCTTTGCCGTCAGAACGGGCGAGCTCGACCCGCCCGGGAACCACAGCTTCACCTTGCGCCCGCGCGGCGGGCCGCCGGCCAGGTCGAAGATGATCTCGCGCGAGGGAATGCCGAGCTCGATCTCGTAGTTGCCGGGCCGCTGAACGTGGCCCGAGACGGAGACGACCTTCGTCCCCGACGACCCCGAGACGCCCAGCTTCGCGTACTTCTTCGCGCCCATCGCAATGATGTGCGGCATCGTCATCAGCGTCTCGACGTTGTTGATCAGTGTCGGCCCCTGGTAGAGCCCCTGGAGCGCCGGGAACGGCGGCTTCAGGCGCGGGTTGCCGCGCTTGCCTTCGAGTGAGTCGAGCAGGCCGGTCTCCTCGCCGCAGATGTAGGCGCCCGCTCCGCGGTGCAGGACCAGCGACAGCGAGAGGTCCGAGCCGAGAATCCGGTCGCCGATGTAGCCCTTCGCGGCGGCCTGAGCGATCGCAGCGTCGAGAATCTTCGCCTGCTCCTCGTACTCGCCGCGGATGTATATGAACGCGTGGTTGGCCCCGCCGGCGTGAGCCGCGATCACGATTCCCTCGATCAGCATGTGCGGCGACTTCGCCATCAGCTCGCGGTCCTTGAACGTCCCGGGCTCGGACTCGTCGGCGTTGCAGACCAGGTACTTGTCCATGTCGCCCTTCGGCAGGAACGACGCCTTGCGTCCGGCCGGGAAGCCCGCGCCGCCGCGGCCGCGCAGACCCGAGGCCTCGAGCTCCGCGATCAGCTCGTCCTGGGTCATCGCGAGCGCCTTGCGCAGCGACTTGTAGCCGCCGCGCCGCTCGTAGACGGCGATGTCGTTGAGCCTCGGCTCGTCGATGTCGGCGAACAGCAGCGCGCGCGTCATTTCTTGCCCCGACCTGGAATCTCCGACGCGGCGGTCTTGCGCAGCGAGAGCGCAAGCTCGGGAATCGGTGGGCGGCCGGCGCGCAGGTCGCCGACGAGTCGCTTCGCGTCCCGCTCCTCGAGCGGCCCGTAGTAGACCTGGTCGACCGAGACCATCGGCGCGATGTCGCACGCGCCGAGGCATTCGAACCGACGCAGCGTGATGTCGCCGCGCTCCCCGACCTCCGACTCGAGCCGGCCATAGAGCTCATCGGCGCCGCGCAGCGAGCATGAGATGTTCGTGCAGACGTACACGGTGTGCTCGCCGACGGGTTCGAGCTCAAACATGTCGTAGAAGGTCGCGACCGATGTCAGGTAGGCCGGCGTGACTCGCATCACGCAAGCCGCCTCGAGGATCGCCTGCGGCGAGCACCAACCGTGGTGTCGCTGCGCGGCCGCCAGCGCGGGCAGCGCGGCGGAATGGCGCTCCGGGTAGCGGGCCATCGCCTCCTCGATCTCGCTGCGAAGCTCCGCCGGCACATAGACAAGCGCCGGATCGGGCACCTCCGCCGGGTCCTTCTCGAGATCGGCCGGCTCGTCCCACCCCGGAGTACGCGAGCCATCACGGGTGCGAGCAATCGCCCGACCATGAAGCTCCTGCCGGTACTCAAAGCCCGGCCCGCCCCCGCCCGAAAGACTCACGCCAAGCCCTCCGAGAAACACCAAGCGCCCCCGCCAACGTCCCCCGCGATGCCGCAAGGCCGCGCAGAGCAACCCGTTCCAGGGCACCGCGTGAGGCAATTCGGCAAAGCCGAATTCCTCACCTGTCAATCCCCCCAAGAACCGGGTCGAGCATCGCAAGCGTGGCGATCAGGTCGGCGATGTAGCTGCCGTTGGTCATCGCCGCGGTCGCCTGCAGGTTGACGAAGCTCGGGTCGCGCATGTGGACGCGCGCGGGCTTCGCGGAGCCGTCCGAGCGCACGAAGCAACCGAGCTCGCCGCGCGGGGACTCGATTGCGTAGTACACCTCGCCCGGGGGCGGGCGAAAGCCCTCGGTGACGAGCTTGAAGTGGTGGATCAGCGCTTCCATCGAGGTCGCGAGCTCATGCCGCGGTGGCAGTGCCACCTTGCGGTCCTCGGTGATGTGGGGGCCTTCTGGCAGGCCGTCCAGCGCCTGTTCGATGATCTTCACCGACTCCTTCATCTCCGCGACCCGGACCGCGTAGCGGTCGTAGTTGTCGCCGACGGTCCCGACCGGGATCTTGAAGTCGAAGTCCTCGTAGGAGCAGTACGGGGCTGCCTTGCGCAGGTCCCACGGGTTGCCTGCGGCCCGCAGGAGCGGGCCGGTCACGCCGAGATCGAGCAGCGTCTGCTCGTCCAGCGGACAGGTCCCGCGAAGACGCTGCAACAGGATCTCGTTGCGCATCAGCAGGGCGTTGTACTGATCGACCCGCCCTGGCATGACCGCGATGAACTCGCGCAGCTTCGCTTCGAAGCCGTCCGGTATGTCCTCGATCACGCCTCCGACCTGGAAGTAACGCGTGTGCATCCGCTGGCCGGACGATTGCTCGAACAGGTCGAGGATCATCTCGCGCTCGCGGAAGCAGTACCAGAACATCGACATCGCTCCGAGATCGAGCGCGCTCGTGCCGAGCCACACCAGATGGGACATGATCCGGTTCAGCTCGAGGTGGATCACCCGCAGGTATTGGGCGCGCTTTGGCACCTCGCACTCGAGCAGCGTCTCGACCGCGCCGCAGTATGCGAGCGCATTGAAGTAATAGGAGAGGTAGTCCATCCGTTCGACGACGGGGATCACCTTCCAGTAGGCCTTGTCCTCGGCGGTCTTCTCGATGCCCGTGTGGACGTAGCCGATGATCGGCTTGATGTCGCGGACCACCTCGCCATCGAGCGTCACGAGCAGCCGCAGCACACCGTGCGTCGCGGGATGGTGCGGTCCGATGTTGAGCGTCAGGAGCTCTGAGGTGCGCTGCGCCGCCACCTGCTCTCCGAGCGGCGCGAGCGTGATGCTGTCCTCCATCCGACGGTAGTCGGACTTAGGCGTGGTGCTCATCGCGTCCAGCCCGGGGAGGTCGCGTCGTTGTGCGTGAACAGCACCGGCTCGCCGCCGATCGGGAAGTCGCGGCGCTGCGGGTGGCCCTCGTAATCCTCGGGCATCAGGATGCGACGCAGGTCGGGGTGGCCGTCGAAGCTCACGCCGAACATGTCGTAGACCTCGCGCTCCTGGTGGTTGGCGGTCGGCCAGTCGGGCGTCACCGAGTCGACGCGGGGGGCGTCGGTGGACACGCGGAGCTTCACGGCGATCCGATCGACCCGCGACATGTCAAGCAGCTGGTAGTGCACGCCAAGTCGAGGCTCGTGGGGGTAGTAGTCGACGCCGTGGACGCTCATCAGCGCCCGGAACCCATGCCGCTCGCGTAACTCGCCGAGCACCCTGCGAACCGCCGCGGGGTCCACGTGGAGCGCTGCCTGCTCGCGGAAGTACTCGGTCTCGAGCACGCTTCCGGGGATCGCCTCGCCAAGTTGCGTGGCGATCAGTTCGAGCCCGACCCGGTCAGGCACCGGCGCTCTCCGCCGGCGTGGCAAGGACCTCCTCGGTCCCGACCGCTCCGTAGCGCTCGCGCCAGCCCATGTCAGGGTCGTCCTGGATCATCTTGCGCAGCTTGAGGATCCCGTGCATGAGCGCCTCGGGGCGAGGCGGGCAGCCGGGGACGTGCACGTCGACCGGCATGAACTTGTCGGCCGGGACGATCGCGTAGTTGTTGAACACGCCCATCGACGACGAGCACGCGCCCATCGCGATCGCCCATTTCGGCTCGAGCATCTGATCGTAGATGCGCCGGACGACCGGCGCCATCTTGATCGACACCCGGCCCGAGAGGATCAGCAGGTCGGCCTGGCGCGGCGAGGCGCGGAACGCCTCGAAGCCGAAGCGCGCAACGTCGACGCGTGCGGCGACGATCGACATCATCTCGATCGCGCAGCAGGCAAGGCCGAAGGTCGCGGGGAACAGCGAGTTGGACCGCGCCCAGTCGACCGCCTTCTCGAGCGTCGTGGTCAGCACCGACTGCTCGACGTAGCGCTCGAGCTCGAGGCCCTCGAGGTCTCCGCGCAGCAGGTCGCGCGCCAGCAGGCCGCGCTCGCGGAAGCTCCCCGTCTCGCCGAGGCTCTCTCGCTTTACCGCCATTCGAGCGCTCCTCGCCGCCACACGTAGACGAACGCGACGAAGAGCAGGACGATGAACGTGACGGTCTCCAGGAGCGCGAACGTGCCGAATGCGCGCAGCTCCGCGGCGATCGGGAAGAGAAAGATCGTCTCGATGTCGAAGAGGATGAAAAGCATCGCGATCAGGTAGAAGCTGATCCCGAAGCGGAATCCATACTTGACCTCGGACGGCAGGCCGCACTCGTAAGGCTCTGTCTTCGAGAAGATCTTGCGGCGCGGCCCGATGACCGTGTTCAGGTATGCGAAGGTGCCGCCGACGATCGCCCCGAGCGCGAGAAACACGATCGCGGGCAGGTAGCTGCGAAGCACCCGAGCGTTATATCACTACCCCAGGAAACATTGTGCTGGACTGTTACTTAGTGGCAAAAGGGACGAGCGGCGCGTTTGGCGGCACGGCGTGAGCCACCGCGACATAGTCCTGGCGGGCGCCCTCGTCGTGGCCACTGCCAACGGCGTCGCCGGGCTGTTCGGCGGATTTCGCTGGTTGCGCTCGCAACCGAGTCGAGCGTTCTGGTTCGGCGCGCGGGTCGGCCAGGCGACCGCGATCGCTTACGCGGCGCTGACCGGCGTTGTCTACCTCGCGCACTGGCGCCCGACCAACAGCCTCTTCTATCTCTACGCGCTCCTGCCGGTGGCGATCGGCTTCGTCGCCGAGCAGTTGCGCCTGATCTCCGCCGACCAGATCCTCGAGAACCGCGAGATCGAGAGTCCCGCCGCGGTCGGGCTCCTGCCCCCGGCCGAGCAACAGGTGCTCGTCCAGGCGATCCTGCGCCGCGAGCTTGGCGTCATGACCGCCGCGGCGCTCGTCGTCTGCTTCCTCGCCCTCCGCGCTTTCGGGACCTACTGACCGCCTCCCGCCTTGCGCGCTGGCCGTGACCGGGTCACTATGCACCGCTGCGGCAGGACAAGGAGGTCGGTCGGCTTAGCAGGCTCCCGGCCGAGTCGCTCGGTATCGGTGCGCTCGCCGCTCGCCAGGTCGTAGAGGACCGCCGTTCCCAGCAGCCGGTGAAGTTCCGTGATGTCGCCGTGCTGATCGCGGTCGTGCTCGAGGACGAGCGGCGTGGGGGGGAGCGTCGTGGCGCCGCGCAGCACGCTTGCCTCATGCCCCTCCACATCGATCCAGACGAGAGCGAGGCGCTCCGGGTCGATCGTACGCTGCGCAATCAGCTCGTCGATCGTGCGACAACGCGCAGTGTGGACCGGTCCGGGTTGCCCCGTGCTGACGCGACTCGATCCCCAGAAACGGTCCGGCAGCGTAAGGCTGACCGTGCCGGGCCGCTCCGAGATCGCCGAAGCGTGGACCGTGACCGCCTCGCCAAGCCCGTTCAGCGCCACGTTGCGCTCGAGCAGGGCGAGGTTTCGCGGCACCGGCTCGAACGCGTGGACCCGACTAGCGCCGAGCACCGTCAGCAACGGAACCGTCGTGGTCCCGATGTTCGCGCCGACCTCAAGCACCTCGCGACCGGCGATCGCGCGACCGGTCTCCCGTTCGACCAGCTCGGCGGCGCGCAGCAGACGATCGAGCCCGTAAGGACCCGACACGAACGTCCGCCGCGACACGTCCATGTCCGCCGTCGAGACCACGAAGCGCCCGCTCGGCCAGGACACCTCGACAGTTGATCGGAACCGCCCGACGCCGAGGAAAACCGCCTCCCGGACCAGCTCGATCGGCACGCGAAGCCGCCCCGGTCCGTGGATCAACCGCCGTAGGCGGCTCGACGCGGCGCGGGCGACGCGTCCGGTCAAGGAACTCGCACGCCCAAGCACGGCGCGACGCCCCGACACGAGCTACCCCGCCGAAGCGGACGACGGGGCCGAGACGGTCAGGGAGCCGTAGGCCCCAAGATCCGCGTAGTTGGCCCCCGGGTCGTAAACGCGATAGGTGCCAGGCGCCAGCCGGAAGGCGGCGGTGCTGGCCGTGCGTCCGGGAAACACCGCGCCGCTGCGCGCGACGATCTTGCCGGCCGAGTTGGCGATCGCAACCTCGTGGACGAGCACGCCGTCGTTGCGCAGCCGCATGCGGACCTCTCCCGCAGGCGTGCGCACCGACTCGGGGGATACGTAGTACTCGCCGACCCGCATCGTGAGCACCGACCCGGTGTCGTTCGCCGTGCCCGAGCCACAGCCGCAGATGCCGAGCGCGACGGCGACGATCCCCGCAAGCCCGCGCGACCGGGGGCGCCCGGCGCCGGCACGCACGCACGCTGCGGAGCGCCGGCCGCCGGCGCGCGATCGCTGAAGTGGCAGCATCTCGGGGGGCATTATCCGTATCATCTCCGCCCGCATGAACCGTGCCGCAAAGATCGCCGCCACCGCCGTCGCCGGATTGGCTACGGCGGCCGCGATCAGTGCTTGCGGATCTCAAGGGATCAGCGTCGCGACGACGAGTCGCTACCACGAGGGCGCGTCGATCTTCCTCGACCACTGCTCCGGCTGCCACACGCTGTCGGCTGTCGGTGCGGAGGGGTCGGCTACCTCGGTTCAGAACCGACTTCGCACGAACGGACCGAACTTCAACTACCGATCCGAGACGGTCCAGAACGTTCTCTACGCGATCGAGAACGGCGGTTTCTCGGGCCAGATCATGCCCGAGAACATTGTCGTCGGGCCGCAGGCAAAGGCGGTCGCGGAGTTCCTCGCTCGGTACGCCGGGCGCAGCGCGCCGAAGACGCCGACGTTGCCACAGGCGTCCTCGTCCCAGTAGGGGCGTCAGTGCTCGACCTCAGCCTGATCCGCGAGAAACCCGACGTGGTGCGGGCGGCGCTCGCGCGTCGCGGCGCCAACGCCGATGCGCTGGTCGGCGAGGTCCTCGAGCTAGACCGCCGCCGCCGCGCGATCCTGCCCGACCTCGAAGCTCTCCGCGCTACCAAGAACAGCGCTTCCGAGGAGATCGCGGCGTCCAAGCGCGACGGCGGCGACGCGACCCCGGCGATCGAGCGGATGCGCGAGATCGGGCGGAGCGAGAAGCAGCTCGACGCCGAGCTCGCGGAGGTCGAGTCCGCGCTCCAGCTGTCTCTCAGCCGCCTGCCGAACCTGCCCAGTGACGACGCCCCGCCAAAGGACACGGTTCTGCGGTCTGTCGGCGAGCCTCGCGAGGGCGGCCCGCGCCGCGACCATCTCGAGCTCGCTGGGCGCCTGATCGACATGGAGGCCGGTGCTCGGCTCTCCGGCGCGCGGTTCGCCTACCTGCGTGGAGATCTCGTGCTGCTCGAGCTGGCGCTCGTCCGCTGGGCGCTCGAACGGCTGCTGGCCGAGGGCTTCGAGCCCGTCATCCCGCCGGTGCTGGTGCGTGAGCAGGCGCTTTACGGAACCGGGATGTTCCCCGATACCGAGCAGCAGATCTACGCCGTACCCGAGGACGAGCTGTACCTCGTCGGCACCTCCGAGGTCGCGCTCGCGTCGCTGCATGCCGGGGAGATCCTCGCCGCCGAGCAGCTGCCGCTCCGCTACGCCGGCTTCTCCTCGTGCTTCCGGCGCGAGGCGGGCGCCGCCGGCAAGGACACGCGCGGGATCATCCGCGTTCACCAGTTCGACAAGGTCGAGATGTTCGCTTTCACGAGCGCCCAGGACAGTGCGGCCGAGCACGAGCGCATCCTGGCGATCGAGGAGTCGTTGCTGCGCGAGCTCGCGATCCCCTACCGCGTGCTGGCGATAGCGGTGGACGATCTCGGCGCATCCGCTGCGATCAAGTACGACTGCGAAGCATGGCTTCCCTCTCAGGAGCGCTACTTGGAGCTGACGTCCTGCTCCAACACGACGGACTTCCAGGCACGGCGCCTCGAGATCCGCACGCGCTCCGCCGACGGGTTAAAGCCCGTCACGGCGCACACGCTGAACGGCACCGCTGTCGCGGTGGGACGAACGATCGTCGCGCTGCTGGAGAACGGGCAGCGCGACGACGGCTCGGTCGAGTTGCCGACCTGCCTGCACGCGTTCGGCGCTCCGGCCAGCATCCCGCCGCAGGGTCAGGCGTAGCTCAGGCGCGGTCGCGCGACTGCGCGTCCTCTGTGGACGGCGAGGCGCCCTTGGCACCGGCAGCCCTCGCCGCCGGCAGCTCGATCACGAACGTCGCGCCCCCTCCCGGAGCGTTCTGCGCCGTCACGCTCCCGTCGTGGGCTTCCACGATCTCCGCGACGATTGCGAGGCCGAGGCCGGCGCCGGCCTTGCCGCGCTCGCGGCCACCCTCGGCACGCCAGAAGCGCTCGAACACGGCATTCTGCGCATCCTCTGGAAGTCCGGGACCGTGGTCTCGGACCTCGATCCGTTCGAGCCCGTCACGGCGCGTCAGCACCAGCTCGATCGGCGTTCCCGCCGGGGTGTGCTTGATCGCATTGGTCATCAGGTTCGCGAGCACCTGGCGCAGCTGGTGGACGTCGCCGCTGACGATGTGTCGCGCTCGCCCGCCGCGCGACGCCGGCCGGACCGACACCGTGATCGAACGTTCCGGTGCGACGGCCTGAGCATCGCGCCCTGCGTCGCCCACGAGCGGCACCAGATCAACGGGCTCTCGCGTGGTGACCGGCATCTCGTCGAGCCGAGCGAGCGCGAGCAGCTCGTCGACGAGCACGCCCATCCGCGATGCCTCCTCTTCGATCCGCCCCATCGCTCTCGCTGTGTCCTTTGGGTTTGCCGTCGCTCCGAGCCGAAACAGCTCGGCGTAGCCGCGGATCGAGGTGAGCGGCGTCCGGAGCTCGTGCGAGGCGTCCGAGAGGAAACGGCGTAGTCGGTCCTCGCTCTCCTTGCGTTGCGCAAACGCCCGCTCGATCTGTCCGAGCATCGCGTTCAGAGCCAGCCCGAGCCGGCCCACCTCGGTCCGCGAGTCCGCGGGGCTCACGCGGCGCGACAGGTCGCCGGCGGCGATCGCGCCCGCGGTCATCCCGATCCGGTCGAGCGGGCGCAACCCGATCCGGATCACGAGCCAGGCCAGGATCGCCAGCGCCACCAGCACAGAGGCGATAACCACTGCCTCGATCTCCTGGAGCCGGCGCAGGGATGCGTCGAGGTTGCCGAGCGCGACACCGATCACGGTGAAGCCGTAGCCGACATCCGACGGCTTGATCAGTACGCGGTAGGAGAGCCCCGGGCGGCTGCTCGGGAAGGTGAAGAGTTTCGGCGCGCTGCGCGGGAGCGTCACGTACCGCCCCAGGTCGACCGGAAGGGTTGGTGGGTACTCCGCCGTGTAGCCGATCGCAATCGCCTGCCCGACCTGAACTCCGTAGCGGTTCAGGTGCTCGCCAAAGGTCCCGATCGGGTCGCTGAGGCTCTCCGCGAGCGGCCCGGCTCCGCCGCCGAACGCGTTCGCGGCAGGGATCCCGCTGCCCTCACCAGCAGGCAGGCGTGGGACTCCCGGCACACTTGTGATCGGCCGGCGTAGATGGTTCTTGGCGTCTACCTGATCCTCGACGGCGGTCAGCGACAGGCGAACCTGCTGGTCCACCTGTCCGACGAGAAACGAGCGCTCCGCCCGGTAGGTGATGACGCCGGCGAGGACCAGGCCGGCCGCGGTCAGCAGAACGAGCCCGGCGAGCAGTCGCGCTCGAAGCGAGACCAACCGTACGCGGCGCATCAGCCTCGCGGCAGCCGCAGCGAATAGCCGACGCCTCGCACCGTGTGGATCAGCGCGGGCTTCTCGATGTCGACCTTCTTGCGCAGGTAGCTGATGTAGGTTTCGAGCACTCGGGCGTCCCCGCCGAAGTCGTACTGCCAGACGTGGTCCAGAAGCTGGGCACGGGTCAGAACGCGACGCGGGTTGAGCATCAGGTAGCGCAGCAGGCGGAACTCGGTCGCTGTCAGCTCGATCGGCCGGCCGGCGCGCGAGACCTCGCGCGTGTCCTCGTCGAGCTCAAGGTCGGCGAACACGACCCTCGAGGACTCCGGTTCGGTCAGGCCGTTGCGGCGCAGGATCGTCCGGATCCGAGCGACCAGCTCCTCGAGGCTGAACGGCTTTGTCATGTAGTCGTCGCCGCCGAGCGTCAGGCCGTGAACGATGTCGTCGGTCGTGTCGCGCGCGGTGAGGAACAGGATCGGTACCCCGGCGCGCGCCCCGGCGAGCCGTCGCGCCACCTCGAAGCCGTCGATGTCGGGCAGCATCACGTCGAGCACCATCACCGCGGGCTTGCCGGCCGCGACGGCGGCGATCGCATCGGCACCACTGCCGGCGGACTCGACGCTGAAGCCCTCGAACTTCAGCGCCATCGAGATCACGTCGACGATGTTCGGCTCGTCATCGACGACGAGTACCCGGACCCGCTCGGCCGCCGGCGGTTTATCAGCTGTTGGGGAGGCTGTCATCGGCCCATGATCGCGCGCAAAGCTGTGAGTTGCCTGAGAGCCCCGCAACCCTCCCTGGCGGACCGAGATGAGCCCACGGGCGCGAAACCAGGCGCTTCTGCGGCCTCACCACCATCCGCCCTCGCGCGCCGCGTCGGTCCCCCCGGTGCGATCGAGCGCGTCGAGCGCCGCCATGTCCTGCTCCGACAGTGCGAAGTCGAACAGCTCCGCGTTCTCGGCGATCCGCTCGCGGTGCACCGACTTCGGCAGCACCAGCACCCCGTGCTGCACGCACCAGCGCAGCAGGACCTGCGCCGCGGTCCGCCCGGTGCGGGCCGCAATCTCACCGACGGTCGGATCATCCAGGTGACGCCCAGTGCCGAGCGAGCTGTAGCCGACGACCGCGATCTCGCGCTTCTCGCACGCCTAGAGCAGACCGCGCCGGTACTCGAAGGCGCTGAACTGCACCTGATCGCACACCGGTCGCACCCCCGCGACGGCGAGCAGCTCGTCGAGCTCCGCAACCGAGAAGTTCGACACGCCGATCGAGCGCGCGTAGCCGCGCCTCTGCGCCTCCTCCATGCCCGGCCACGCCCAGGTCGGCCCTCCCGCGGGCCAGTGCACGATGTACAGGTCCACCTGATCGACGCCAAGCGCTCGCAGGCTGAGCTCCGCCTCGACCACCGGGTCCTTGCTCCGGGGGAAGAACTTCGTCGTGATGAAGATCTCCTCGCGCGCTACCCCACTGTCGCGGATCGCGCGACCAACGCTCTCCTCGTTCCCATACGCCTGCGCCGTGTCGATGTGTCGATACCCGATCTCGAGCGCGTCAAGCACCGCCCGCTCGCACTCCGCTCCGCTCGCCGCCTGCCACACGCCCAGCCCAAGGGTCGGCATGACCGCCCCATCCGCCAGCGTCCGCACACGCTCATTACCTATAGCCATCCGCCGTTCCTTCCCGTTCGTCCCACGGATCAACCACCGTCCCACGCATCATCGCGAACCGGGCCCGCACGCTCCCAAGCAGGCGAGTTTCCCCGCCGTCGCTGGGCGACTGACGGGCGCCAAAGCGGCCCGTCAGTGCGCGCCGCTCGTCCCCGGCGGCGTGTCGCCGCGCATCGCGCTCACGTCCGCGACAAGCCCCGCCGGGCTCATTGCCGGGGTCACCTCGAGCCGCGGCAGCGCATAGGGGTTATCCGCCCGGCTGGCCCAACCGTTGACCTCCGTCGTGGAGCCCCGAAACCCGGCGGCGCGGAGCGCCGCGATCACGGTCGGGTTGTAGTCGCCGGATGGGTAGCAGAACCAGTTGACCGCAACGTGGAACCACTTCCGCAACCGTTGACGCGCCTCGTTGATCTGCAGGTGAAGGCCGGAGGCGCTCTGCGTGACCATGTCGCTGTGGTCCCAGCCCTGCGTGTCGAGCTCCCAGCCGTCGGCGATCAGCTCGCGTATCTCGTGATGTGAGATTCCGCCGTTGGCCCAGTCCAGCCCGTACAGCTGCAGGTTCTCGACTCCCACCCAGCCGAGCTTCGCGAGCACCGGCTCGCCGTACTGGAACTGCGTCTCATAACCGTTGTCGAAGCTGACGACGATCGGCTTTCCGCACGGCAGCCGCTTGTGCTCGTGCCAGTTCGCCCACAGCTGATCGAGCGTCACGGCGTGGTAGCCGTCCGCCGCGAGCGCGCCCAGCTGCTCGCGCAGCAGCGACGGCGAGACATACAGCAGCGGGAACGGCGCGCCCGCGGGTGCCGGCGCGATCACGTGGTACTCGAGGATCGGAGCCGAGGCGAGGCTGTAGGGGGCAAGGCAGCGGGTGACCGGCGGGCTCGCCGCCACCGTCCGCTTCGGGCCGCTCCTCGCCGGCGCCTTCGCGCCACCCGACCCGCCAAGTCCCGTAATCCCAACCGCCGCGCCGCAGGCGACTAGCGCGAGAACGCCAAGCGCCGCCCGCCGCCGTCGCCTCACCTGCCGTTTGCGGGCGGCCCTCCGCGCGCGCGAGCGCTCGAGGTCCGTTTGCGGTGTGCGCGCGTCCATCAAAGGCTCCCAAGCTCACTTTCGCATGCGGCGGCTGCGGTTGCTTTGGTGGCGTGGTCGGTGCGCGCAACCGCGCACTTCACGGCGCGGGGTCCGCTCAGCCCTGTTGGTGGCGGCGCAGCCGCTGCTCGATCCGCTCGCGGACCGCGGGCCACTCCGCCGCGATCACGCTGTAGTAGGCGCTGTCGCGGATCACATCACCGCGGACGATCATGTGGCTGCGCAGGATCCCCTCGAAGCTCGCGCCAAGACCTTCAAGCGCCTCACGCGAGCGCGTGTTGGTCGCCTCGGTCTTGAACTCGACACGGATGCACTCGAGCTGGTCGAACGCATAGCCGAGCAGCAGCAGCTTCGTCTCGAGGTTCGCGCCGCTCCGCCACCAGTCGCGGCCAAGCCAAGTCCCACCGATCTCGACGCCGCGATGCTCCGGCCGCAGGGTCAAATAGCTCGTATGACCAATCGGCGCCCCGCTCTCCAGCCACCGCGTCACAAAGCTCGCCTGCCTCCCATCCGCCGTATCGGCAAGCGCCTGCTCAACCCACTCGTGGAAGCGATCACGCGACGCCGCGGCATTGACCCACAGCCACTGCCACACAGCAGGATCGTTTCCAACCTCCCAAAGCCCGTCCTCATGCTCGGCCGCCAACGGCTCAACCCGAACAAGCGACCCCTCCAAAACCGGCTGAAGCTTCCATTCCGCCACGCAGCCACTGTACCCGCCCCCCGTCCCCGCACCCGACGCCGGCCACGCCCCCAGTCCCCGCCCCTACGCCGGCCACGCACCCAGTCCCCGTCCCCGCCCCCTACGCCGGCCACGCACCCAGTCCCCGTCCCCGCCCCCTACGCCGGCCACGCTCCCAGTCCCCGCCGCCCCGCCACCCCCGCCGCCACGCCCAAGCGTCCCGCCACGCCCACCAATCCCCCGCTACGCGCCCGCGCGGCGCGGCAAAGCCGCGACCGCGCGGGCCCACGGTGCGCGCTCCGTAATCTACGCGGAGGTATCTGCTTCATTCCGCGCCGGAGGTGCTGATGGATCGCAAGTGGTGGACGTTGATCGCGGTGTCGATCGGGGTGTTCATGCTGCTGCTCGACCTGACGATCGTCAACGTCGCGCTTCCGACGATCCAGGCGGACTTCCACGCGTCGCTGTCGGACCTGCAGTGGGTCGTTGACGCTTACGCGCTCGCGCTCGCGGCCCTTCTACTCACGGCCGGCTCGCTCGCCGATCGCTTCGGGCGGCGCATCGTTTTCGCCGCTGGGATCGCGCTCTTCACGCTCGGCTCGCTGCTTTGCGGCATCGCCACGAGCGCGCTCTTCCTGACGGTCGCCCGCGCCCTGCAGGGGATCGGCGGGGCGACGATGTTCGCGACCTCGCTCGCGCTGCTCTCGGACGCGTTCCGCGGGCCCGATCGCGCTGTCGCCTTCGGCGTCTTCGGTGCGACGACGGGAGTCTCGGTCGCGACCGGCCCGGTGCTGGGCGGCGTCATCACCAGCAACCTGTCTTGGCGCTGGATCTTCTTCGTCAACATCCCGCTCGCCGTCGCGGCGCTCGCCATCACGCTGCTCCGGGTCACCGAGTCGCGCAACCCGCGCGCCCGCCGCGCCGACTGGCTCGGGTTCGTGGTCTTCAGTACTGCGCTGGCGGCGCTCGTCTTCGGGCTGATCCGCGCGAGCGCCCTCGGGTTCACGGCGACGCTCGTCCTGACTTGCTTCGCGGCGTTCGTCGTTCTGCTCGTCGTGTTCGTGGCGCTCGAGCGACGGCACTCCGACCCGATGCTCGACCTCACGCTCCTGCGCAACCCCACGTTCGTCGGCGGGCTCGTGTCGGCCTTCGCGGTCAACGGCTCGATCTTCTCCCTTTTCACCTACCTGACGCTCTACCAGCAGAACATCCTCGGCTACTCGGCCCAGGCGACCGGACTGCACTTCCTCGCCCTCACCGGCGCATTGTTCTTCGTCTCCGGCGCTGCGGGGCGGCTGTCGAGTCGCGTGCAGACGCGCCTGCTGATCGCGCCCGGGTTCCTGCTGATCGGGGTGGGCCTGCTGCTGATGCGGGGTATCGACCTGTCCTCGTCGTGGACGCACCTGATTCCGGGCTTCGTGGTCGCGGGGATCGGCGCCGGTCTCGTCAACACGCCGCTCGCCTCGACCGCGGTCGGCGTCGTCGAGCCCGCGCGGGCCGGAATGGCGTCTGGCATCAACTCGACGCTCCGCCAGGTCGGCACGGCGACCGGCGTGGCGGCGCTGGGCTCGCTCCTCGCCGCGCAGTCACGATCGGTGATCACCGCTCGCCTCTCGGGAACCTCACTTGCCGCTCGCGCCCACGAGCTCGGCGACGTGATCAGCCGCGGCTCGATCCCGAGCGCCCTCGCCCAGGTCCCGCACGCCGCCCGCGCTCAGCTCGCAGCGACCGCTCGCGCCGGCTTCATCAGCGGCCTCAACGAGATCATCCTGATCGGCGCCATCCTCGCACTCGCCGCCACTGTTCTGTCGTTCATCCTGATCCGCCAGCGGGACTTCGTCTCCGTCCACGGCGCCGGTGCGAAGGCAACGGAGCCCGCCGTGGCCGCGGGCTAGGCCGCGTGACGGAGAGGGGGGGATTCGAACCCCCGGACGAGGTTTCCCCCGTCACGCGATTTCCAGTCGCGCCCGTTCAACCGCTCCGGCACCTCTCCTGGCGCAATGCGCTTCTAGGCTACGCGACGCGATAATCTCCTGCATGTCGGGCTGATCGCCCACAATCCAACCCAAGCGCCAAATTGCTCGCCTTCAGCAAAGCCTTCAACGAGACCTTCGGCCTGATCGCCACGTTCGGCGGCATCGGCGTCGTCGCCAACGGCCTGATCATCTACATCGTGATCCTGGTCCGCGGCGAGCGCGAGCAGAACGAGCACTACCGCTCCGAGCGCCAGCGGCGCTTCGGCGGCTAGATTCGCCGGCTGCGGCTCCCCAGCCCGCCGCGCGCCGCCGCTTCGGGGCCCCGCGGCGGTCGCTGCTTCTAGCCCTGCGAGCCGGCGGCGCCCGCCGCCTGCGCTGAGATCGCGACCCGATAGATCGTCGCGCTCGCCTGGCCGCCGGGACCGACGCCGCCGGCGAGGAGGATCTCGGTCGGCAGGCTGACCGCCATCGCGCCGGCGAGCCGCTGGGGCAGCAGCCCGAGGAGCTTCACCTTGCCGCTCGCCGCGTTGACCGCGAAGATCGCGCTGCTCTGGTTGGCGCCGACGAGCCGGTCGCCGCCGAGCACGATGATCTGGCCGTTTCGAGTTGCTACGGCGACCTGCGTGAGCGCGATCGGCAGCGTCGCCAGCTTGGTGACCGCTTTCGTCGCCGGGTTGAAGCGGTAGACCGCGAAGATCGCCTTTCCGGCGTTCTCCCCGCCGACGACGTAGATCTGTCCCTGGTAGACGACGGCCGCCGCATTGGTGAGTGGCTGCGGCAGCGTTGCCGCCGTGGTCGACCCGGCAGTCGAATCCCACGCGACGATCGTGTCCAGATCGCTCGTCCCGTTGTAGCCGCCGATCACATACGCCTTGCCGCCGACCGAGACGACGGCAGCGCCCGTGGTCGGCTGCGGTAGCTGGCTGACGACCGTCGCGCTGGTGGCGTCCGCGCTGAGCGAGGTGATGTCCGACGTCGGCCCGCTCGTGCCGTTGCCGCCGAACACGTAGACCGTGCCGGCCAGGTCGCTCGCACCGCCGCCGGCGAGCGCGAGCGGAAGCGAACCGGTGGCGGTCGTCTTCGTGCCGTCGAAGCTCTGGATCGTGCTGACCGGCGTGCTGGCCGAGTCAAGTCCGCCCAGGAAAAGCGCCCCGGTCGCCCCACGGGGTATCGCCGGTCCGCCGCTCACCGCGCTCGCGAGGTGGCCGATCGGCGTGGCGGTCGCGAGCGCTCCAGGAGTCGGGGAATGGTGGGGGGACTTCGTTGGCGCCGGCGGAGCGCTCGGGGGTGAGCTCGAGTGGTGCAGCGTGACGACGACCACGGCGATGATCGCGACCAACGCGCTCGCCAGCGAGCCAAACGCACGCACGCGCCTGGTCCCGACGCTGCTCTGGGCGCGCCGTCGTTCGGGCCGCCGCGCCGAACGGACCGGTGTTTCGGTCTGAAGCTCGCTCATCGGTCGGGCCCCCAAACCGCGCATCCGCGGTGCCCCCGGTCGCGCTGTCGCTGCTGGCGGGTGTGCTCGGAGTGGTCCACCTCGAGAGAAGTTGTACCTGCAAACGCTGTTACTTCGCCTCCCCACGTCCGCTCGCACGCCCGTCGTTGGCGCGCCGCGCCGCTCTGGCGGTGGGTCACGCGAGCGAGTCGCTAGCCTCAGGCGATCTGCGGTCGCTACACAAACGTGGCGGATCCGGGCGCCCTCGAGCAGCGCTTCGGTGTCTCGGTTCCCTTCAGCGAGGGGACGCGGCGCTACAACATCGCGCCGACGCAGCAGGTTGTCGCGATCGTCCTCGCCAAGGACGGTGAGCGCGTCGCGCGCCCGATGCGCTGGGGCCTGATACCGCCGTGGGCCACGGACGCGAAGCTCGCCTACAAGATGATCAACGCGCGCTCGGAAACCGCTGATGAGAAGCCGGCCTACCGCCGCCTGATCGCGACCGCGACGCGACGCGCTCTGCTTCCGGCCGACGGTTTCTACGAGTGGCTGCGGCCGGAGGACCGCAAGGAGCCGCGCATCCCGTTCCGCTTCACGCGGGCCGACGGCGAGCTGTTCGCGATCGCGGGCCTGTGGACGCCCGCGCGACTGGGTCCCGCCAGCGAGGGCGACGAGCCCGAGTGGATCGAGACGGTCACGATCCTCACAACCGCCGCCAACAGCCTCGTCGCACGGCTCCACGATCGGATGCCGGTGATCCTGCCCGACGAGGCGAGCGAGCTCGCTTGGCTCTCGCCCGACCTGGACGCGGCGGCGGCCAAGGCACTGTGCGTCCCGCTCGCGCCCGAGCTTCTGTCGGCCGCGCCCGCCAACCCGCTCGTCAACAAGGTCAGCCGCGACGTGCCTGAGGGACCGGAACTCCTTCTGGCTCCCGCCTAGCCGTCTCGAGATCCCATTCTCGGCGCCGCTGCGCCAGCCAACTCGCCGTGCATTTCCATGCCTCGCTGTCGGGGTTGACGTGCGCGCGGTGCGCCTGTTCCCCGCCTTCGAGCTCGACGAGTTCGACGCTGCCGCCGGCCTCTCTCGCCGCCAGCGCGTAGTTGCGGCTGCGCCGCACGGAAACGGTGCGGTCATCGCTGCAGTGAACAAGCAGCACGGGGATCGCGAGCGGCACACGCTCGATCGGGTCGCCGATCGCGTAGCGGTCCGGATAGGTGTCGGGCGAGCCGCCCATCAGCCAGCCGACCGCTCCACCGCCGCTTTCGCGGTAGGTCTGCGCAAGATCGTTCACGCCGGCCTGCGAGATCGCTGCGACCGGCTCCACCAGCGGATCGGCCCCGGGCGCGCCGTCGGGCAGTGCGCCACGACCGGCCGCCCACAGCGCCAGCTGACCGCCCGCCGAGTGCCCCAAAACGGTCACGTGAGCGAGGTCGAGCGGAGCATCGAGCTCGCGAAGGTGGTCGATCGCCGCGGCGACATCGAGGAACGTCGCGGGCCAGCCGCCGCCCTGACCGCGGCCCACCCGCCGGTACTCGATATTCCACACTGCCCAGCCGCGTCGAGCAAGATCGGCGGCGATCGGGCGCATCACGATCTTCGAGTAGAACGCGGCCCACGAGCCGCCGTGAATCGTCACCACAACCGGGTGCGGCCCGCGCCTGCGCGGCAGCAGGAGCTCCCCCGTCTGGCAGCGGTGCGCCGTGCCGTAGCGATGGCTCCGCCGTGGCGTGATTACGTCGAGTAGGAGTCGCGTTCGAGTCATGTCCGGGGATGTTGATTCGTCGGCGCGCTGCGCGCGGATCACAGCGCACCCGCCGCTCCGCGCAGCGCGCACCACAACCAAGCGAAGCACACCGGGCATCTCGGCGCCCAAGGCCGGGCCTCGATGGCCCACCAGCCGCGCCCCACTCCGGCCGCCCATTCCGGCCGCCCATTCCGGCCGCCCATTCCGGCCGCCCATCCCGGCGCCCCATCCCGGCCGCCGGGGACCGGCCTTTACGCCGGACGGGCTGCGGGCGCCGGCTGCGGGACCAACGTCCTCTAGCCGCGGACCGAACCGGGATCCCAGCCGAGCATCGCGATGCCGAACCGCTGCCCGCCGATGTAGAGCGGAACGGAGATCGTCGTCTGTAGCGATCCGGTGTCGCGGACGTAGGTTTGCAGCAGGAAGGCGCGCTCGCCGTGCGCCGGCTCGGCGAGGTTGGCGCCCGCGCGCTGAAGCTCGCCGCGCGAGAGCGCTCGCCGCGGCAGCTCGACGCCGAGCCCCATGCGCGACGAGCGCCAGATCGAGTCCGAATCCAGAAACAGCCGCTTCGTGCGATTCCCAGCTCGGTCGGTGGGGCCATCGCCCGTCCAGTCCCGTGTCGCGTCCGTGCGGTGCGCCGGGGCGTAGCCGTTGAGGTCGCCGATCCCCGAGTCGACGAGATCCGGCTCCCGCTCGAGCATCGCATCGAGGCAGGCGGTGATCCGGCGGTCCACCAGCGCGTCATAGGCGGTCAGGAACTTCGGCGGGTCAAACCCCTCGGGCGGAACGCGTGACACGTCGAACAGCCTCGCCAGACGCGTGATCGCGGGTCCGCGCGCCTCCTCGTACTCGAACGCGAGCACCTCGTCGAGCGTCACCTCGCCGCGCTCGATCACCTCTTCGAAGATCGCGCGCACCTCCTCGGCAAGCTCCCGGCAGCGTTCGTGCATGCGCGAGACCAGGCCGCCGGTCGCAAACCGCGCGATCACACGCGACGCGCTCTCGGTGCCGGCCGCGAGCGCTAGCTGGTGGCGTTCGACTTCACGCGCCTGCGCCTCGATCACCGCGCTCGAGGAGGCGATCGCTGCGATCCCGTCGTCCACGGCGGCGGCGTCGGCGAGGTTCTGCGCCGCGATCTGCGCCAGCTCGCCGGCGCGCGTCTTCGACGACCCGATCAGCGCGCGGACGTCTTCCAGCGTGCTTGCGCCCTCGTCCGCATCGAGGCTCCCTTCGGCGGCCCGGTCACGCGCGGTGCTCGCCGCTCGCTGCACCTCCGCCATCTCAGCCTGCGCGCGCCCGATCGTCTGCGCGATCTGCGCGGTCTGGGACGCCGTTTCCGCTGCGAGCCTCCCGACCTCGTCGGCGACGACCGCGAAACCGCGGCCGTGCTCGCCCGCTCGCGCCGCCTCGATCGCTGCGTTCAGCGCGAGCAGCTTGGTCTGTCCCGCGACGCGGTCGATCACCGCGGAGAAGCTCCCGATGTCGGTGAGCTCGCCGCGCGCGAGCCGGTCGACGAGTGTCGAGACCCGATTGGTGCGCTCGCCGAGCTCCTCGAGACCACCGATCAGTCGCGCAACGACGGCGAGCACGCGCTCGGTCGCTGCGGCTAGCGATGCCGAGACCTCGGCCGATATGCCGGCCGCGGCGGCGGCCTGCTCGGAGGCGGCGACGAGCGATGACGCGCGCCCGGAGAGGCCACCCAGCTCGCTGCGGAGCTCCTCGATCTCGCTCCCGATCAACCCCGTCGAAACCGAGCTGCGCGCCGCCCCGACTGATACGTCGCTGACGGTCTGCGCCAGCTCGTCAAGCGCGCTTGCCACATCGCGGGCCAGCTCGGCCGGCCCGCGCTCGCCGGCGCCCAGCGCGACGAGATCCCAGCTGCCGTCGGCTGCGCGTGCCGAGATCGGCTCGGCGCGGTCGACGCTCTCCGGCGCGAGGTGTGTCTCCAAGGTCGGCTTCCGGCTTTGGCTTATCGCGGTCGTGCTCAGCCCGCGGGGGCGCCGGCCGGGGCGGTGGTCGCAAGCATCGCGGGAACGATCGAGCACGCGCGAGCGATCCGGTTTGGCCCGCTGGCCAAGATCAGGCCGCCGCGTTTCGTCCAGCCGTCGCGGCGGCGCGCCCCGTGGCGGCGGCGAGCGGAGGGGGAGAGATTCGAACTCTCGGTACGCCATTAAGACGCACAACGGTTTTCGAGACCGCCGCATTCAACCGCTCTGCCACCCCTCCGGATGACCGCAGCAGACTAGACATGATCGCGCACGGACGCAGCACGCGACGTTCCGGCGAGCCGGCAACCCTGGCCCCTGCGCTGCGCTCCCAGCCCGCTCTGCGCGTCGGCTCGGCTCAGCGGCGCGCGAGCCGGTAGCCGGAGCGCTCGCGGTCCCAGGCTTCGTCCGAGGGGCCGTGCGCCGACAGTTCGCGCTTGCGGACGCTGCCGTCCCCACCAACCGGCAGGGTGGCGACGAACTCGACGTAACGCGGGATCGAGAACCCGGCGATCCGCGGCTCGAGGAACTGGACGAGCTCGAGGGGGTCGCACTCGGCGCCAGGGCCAAGCACGACAGCGGCCATGACCTCCTCCTCGCCTTCCTGCGATCGCACCGCGAACACAGCTGCGGCGGCGACGGCCGGGTGCTCGCCGAGCGCGCGCTCGACCTCGAAGGATGAGACCTCCTCGCCGTGGCGCGAGATCGCGTCGGTCGCTGTCTCGACCAGGCTGTACCAACCGTCGGCGTCACGCACGACGCGGTCGCCCGTGTGCAGCCAGAGGTTGCGCCACGCGCGGACGGTCAACTCGGGCATGCGGTGATAGCCGCTTGTCGTGCTGAACGGATGGCGCGGGCGAACGACGAGCTCGCCGGCCTCACCATCGGCGACGATCGCGTCGTCCTCATCGACCACCGCAAGCTCGAACTCGTCCAGTGCGCGGCCGAGCGCCAGCGCCCGGCCGGGTGACCCGGGGCGTCGCGGCTCGCCCGGCACGCTCGTGATGCGCCCCGTCTCCGTCGTCGAGTAACCGCAGCAGAGCTCGACGCCGAATCGCTCTTCGAACGCCTCGAGCACAGCCGCGTCGGTTGGCGGCGCCTGCGCGATCGTGACCGTGTGGGCGGTGTCGTCGCGGCTCGGCGGCGCTGCAAGCAGCGTTGCCGCCATCGACCCGTGGAGGTGCGTTCGAGTCGCACGGTGCTCGGCCGCCGTGCTCCAGTGACGGGCCGGCGCAAAGCGCGGGGTGATCACCCACTCGGCGCCGGCGACGAGCGCCTGGCAGAAGCTGTCGATCGCCGCCGCGCTGAACAGCGGCAGTGCCGCGAGGCAGACGTCCTCTTCGGTGATTCGCACGAACTCGCTTCCGAGGATGCCCCACCAGTAGAGCTGCGCATTCGGACACAGAACGCCGCGTGCAGCGCCATCGCGTCCTGGCACATAGAAGATCGCAACCGTGTCACCTGGTTCGAGCGCCGCCTGCCCGACGCTGCCTCCGAGCGCGGGCAGCGGCTCGCAGCGGTAGCCGTGCGCGCGGTGTGGCCGCTCGCGGTCGAGCAGCCAGACGTGCGCGAGCGTCGCGGGCGGCGGGACGCGGGCCAGAGCGTCGAGGTGCTCGGTCTCGATGATCAAGGTGCCGGCAGCCGAGTTGGTCAGGGCGTGTTGGAGCTGGGCGCCGCGGATCGCCGGGTTCAGCGGAACCGCCACCGCTCCGATCGACGCGCAGCCGAGCAGCAGCTCGAGCAGCTCGATCCGGTTGCCGGTGATCGCCGCGACGCGATCGCCGCGTCCGACCCCGATCTCCCCGAGCAGGGCGCCCCAGCGGCCTGCGGCGACGCCGAGCTCCGCGTAGCTGCGCCGCTCCCCGCCCGCAGCCGTGACGAATGGCTTCGCGCCGTGGCGTTCGGCCTGCCGGCGCAAGAGCGCCGCGAGCGTGCGCTCCGAAGGCGGCAGCCCTCGGAGTGGTGCCTGGGGCACCGTCGCCTCGGTCGAACTCGCTCCGCTCACCACGAACGTATCTTGACGCAGACGCCTAATCGCGCTGCCGGCATCCGGCAGCGCGGGCGCCTGCACCCCCAACGCATGCCGCAGCGTCCCGCGGCGCGGCTCCGCAAGCCCGCCGCCGTGCCGCGCCGGCACAACCGGCGCCGCGGCTAGCGGCGCGACTCAAAGAAATCGCGCAGCAGCCGCGCCGAGGCGTCCGCGAGCAGGCCGCTCGACACCTGCGGCCGGTGGTTCAGGCGCGGCTCGGCGAGCACGTCGAGGACGCTTCCGCCCGCGCCCGCCTTCGGGTCGCTCGCGGCGTAGACGACGCGCGGCACGCGTGCCAGAACGATCGCGCCGGCGCACATTGCGCAGGGCTCGAGCGTCACGTAGAGCGTGCAAGCGAGCAGGCGCCAATCCCCGGCGACTCGCGCGGACTCGCGCAGGGCGAGCAGCTCCGCATGCGCGGTCGGGTCGCCGCGGAGCTCGCGCTCGTTGTGCGCGGCGCCCAGGACCTCACCCGCACGGACCACGAGCGCGCCGACCGGGACGTCGCCGTGTTCCAGAGCACGTTCGGCCTCGCGCAGCGCAAGCAGCATGAAGTGCTCGTCCAGCGGAAGTGGTTCGCCGGTCACCCGCCTAGCTAAGCAGGCGGAAGACCGCTACGGATGAGCCGCCTCGATCGTTACCCTTAGGTTGCCAATTGACACCGCCGCACATTCCTCGGCTGGCTCGGTTATGACAGCCGAACCCCCGCACCCCATCAGACTCCGCACCGTGGCCGGGGCGCTCCTTGCCGCGTTCGTCGTTGGCTGCGTGCTCACGAGCACCGCGTTCGCGGCGCGCACACCGCCATATGTTCCGGGAGTCGTGGTCGTGGGCTTCGGCCCTCGCACCGCCCCACGAGCACGCGACGCGATGCTGGTACGCGCAGGCACCGCCGCCGCGCCGGTGTCCTCCGCGGGCGTCAGCGAGCTGAGGCTTCGCCGTGGGGTCAGCGTGCGCCAGGCGCTCGGCCGCCTGCGGGGCCGGCCCGGCGTGCTCTGGGCGGTGCCGGACTACGTCGCGCACCTCGCGTCAGTGCCGACCGCTCCTGCCCTCACGACCTTTCCGCTCGGCGCTGACCAGCTCCTCGGCCAGCCGTTCACGCCGAACGATCCCGGTAGCGCGGGGACCGCTGGCGGCTGGGCACAGGTGCAGTGGAACTTCGCTGGAACGTGGGGCGTCGGCGCGCAGCAGGCGTGGGGCAACCTCAACGCCGACGGACACCCTGGCGGGCACGGCGTGACGATCGCGGTGCTGGACACGGGCGTCGCCTACGCGAACCACGGCCACTACATTCGCTCGCCGGACTTCAGCGCCTCACAGTTCGTGGCCGGGTATGACTTCGTCTCGCACTCCCGCTACCCAGAGGACCACAACGGTCACGGGACCCAGGTGGCCGGCACGATCGCCGAGCAGACCAACAACGGCGTCGGCGTCACGGGCCTCGCCTACGGCGCGCGCATCATGCCCGTCCGCGTGCTCAACAGCCAAGGCAACGGCAGCGCCTCGACGATCGCCAAGGGGATCTACTTCGCGGTCCGCCACGGCGCGCAGATCATCAACCTGAGCCTCGAGTTCGATGCCGGCACGATCACCGCCGCCGACATTCCGCAGCTCATCGGGGCAATCGACTTCGCACACTCGAAGAACGTGCTCGTCGTCGCGGCGGCGGGCAACGAGTCGATGGACCAGCTCTCCTACCCCGCCAAGGCCCCTTACGTGCTCGCGGTCGGCGCCAGCACGATCGACGGCTGTCTCGCCTTCTACTCGAACTTCGGGAGCAGCATGGCGCTCGTCGCGCCCGGCGGCGGTGGTGATGCCGCCATCCCAGACGACGCGAACTGCGTGCCACAGAACCTCCCCGGCCCCTCCGCCGACATCTTCCAGGAGACGTTCGCGGACGTGAACACCCCGAACCCGCGCGTTTTCGGCATCCCGAGCGGCTACTTCGGCACGTCGATGGCGGCTCCGCACGTCACCGCCGCAGCGGCGCTCGTGATCGCAAGCGGCGTGCTGGGAGCGCACCCGACGGTCGCCGCGATCGTTGCCCGGCTCGAGAGCACAGCGACGCCACTCGGCCCAGGCGGTCACAACGAGCCCGCCTACTTCGGTGCGGGACTCCTGAACGTCGCCGCCGCCACGGCTCCGATCGGCACGACCGGCCCGACCGGGACGACCGGAACCACGGGCTCGAGCGGCGCCACCTGATCGGTCTTCGAACTACGCCTGCGTCGTGCGGATGATCAGCACCGCGCAGGGCGCGTGGTGGGAGATCTTGTTCGGGACCGAGCCGAGCAGGAAGCGGCTGGTCCCGGTGGTGCCGCGGTTGCCCACGATGATCAGGTCGGCCGAGCGCTCCTCGGCCACGTCGAGAATTGCATCGGCGGCATCGCCCCGGCGGGCATAGCGCTCGACCGCGACGCCCTCTCGCTCGAAGCTGGCGGCCCCCTCCGCAAGCGTCGCATCCACCGCCTCCCGTGGCGGGCCGAGGGCCCAATCGACCCCGGGCTTGTCGGCCTCGCGCAGCGCGACGCTCGGCGCCGGCTCGTACGCACACACCAGATGCACGTGCGCCCCCAGCCGCTTGGCCAGCTCCGCAGCCTGCCTGACCGCCTCGCGCGCGGTGTCCGATCCATCGGTGCCGACAACTATCGAGTCGAACATAGCCAGCGGCCGATGATAGCCGCGCCGGCGGGCCAGGCCGGCCGGCTGGCTGGCTGGCTCAGCTCAGCCGGACGACCGCGACGACCATGCCGGCGAGCACCGCCACGACGATCGCGCCTTGGATCCAAAGCCAGGTGGGCGACATTGCCCCAAGCGTATTGCGCCGGTTGCTACGGAGCGAGGTTCGGCGCGTAGGCGAGATAGCGCGCGGGAGCGACGCGCTGGCGGATTGCTGCTGCCGCGGCCGGGTACTTGCTGAGCAGCAGCGGGCTCGAGGCGCCGTAGCCCTCGTTGTAGAGAATCATCCGCACACGGCTGTGCGTGCCGATGAAATCGAAGAACTCGTTGACGAACGCCGCGCTGTCGGTGTTCCACATCGCCCATTCGGCGAACACGAACGGCTTGCCGCGGAACTCCCGGTAGAAGTGCTGAAGGCCCGCGAAGTTCGGGAACTGACTGTAGAAGTCCGTGCCAACCCAGTCGACGTAGGCCTTGCCGGGCCAGTAGGAGGCAGCGCTCTCCGACGCCACGTTCGGCGTTCCGGCGGTCTCGGGGCACCACACGAAGGCGATCGGGGAGACCGGCAGCACTGCGGTCGGTGCGAGCCCCTGCAGCGGCGGCAGGTGGAGCGCGGCCAGCTTCGCGTCGATCACGCTGACCGATCCGCCGCGGAGAATCGTCACCGTGCGCCGCCAGGCGGCTTTGAACTGCCGGTGCGTGTAGGCGGCGCCGCGCGGCGCGCCACTGAGCGTGTCGGCCGAGTACGCGTTGTTCGCGTTGTTCATCTCGGGCAGCAGGCGGATGTAGACGGGCGCGCCGTGCTTGGCGATCATGTTTGCCAGCGACAGCAGGTACCCATCGCCGCTGCCACTCGCGATGGCGGCGGGCGTGATCGTCTCGGGCGCGCCCGTGCCCATGCTGGTCGAGATGTGAAGCATCACGAGCGCGTGCGTTCCCGCGGCGTCGGAGAACGCCCAATCGAGCGAGTGACCCCACGTGACGAACGAGCCGAAGACCGCCGGGTGCTTGCCGGTCTCGGTTGCGTACTGCGCTGCGTCATCGCCCGAGATCCCCGTCAGGATGTCACCGGCCGGGGGGAGCAGCAGGTTGCTGGGAGTGCCGGTCGTCGCGGTGGTGCCGGTGACCGACGTCGCGCCGGAGGATCCGGTGCCGCCGCTTGGCGGGCTCGCGAACGCGCCGCTGCTCAGTGAGAGCGCCGCAACGCTCGCAACCAGCGCTCCGCCCGCGCGCCGCAGCGCGGCCGCTCTCTTGCCCGTGCGCACTGGGCCTTCAACCGGGCGGCACCGAGATAGTTGCGGTTGGCGCCCATCGCGCAAACCCGCAACCATTCGCCGATCGTCCTTGCCGTTCTTCATCCGTGACGTATCGGGCAGAGGATCCGCAACCTGAAGCGTGCAGGCTCCATCCCGGCACGTGTGTGATGCGATGACGCGTAGACTGCCGAGCGTGTCGGGCTTTGACTCGCGCCTGCGGGCCGCTCCGCAGGGCCGCGCGCGACGGTCCGTCGCCGTCATTGCGGCAATCGCGGTGCTTTTCGCCAGCGCGAGCGCGCAGGCGACACCCTCCGTCTCCTACTACGCAGGCCCCGTCGTCACCGGGACCGGGGACTGTGCCAATCCGACGAACCCGTGCGCGCTCTCCGACGCGCTCACCGCTGCCGCCGCAGCGACCGGGGAGGACGTAACCGTCAACCTCGCCGCCGGCACCTACACCGGCAACGGCTCGGCGTGCGTGAGCAGCCTGCCGACTGCGATCAACAGCGGCACCGAGAACTCGCTGACGCTTGCCGGGGCGGGAGCGGCCGCGACCGTGCTCAGCGGGTGCAACGCCAACCAGGTACTCGCCCTCGACAAAGCGCTCCTCGGCGGGATCGCCGTCCAGAACCTCGCGATCGAGAACGGTTCCAGCGCCGGCAACGGTGGCAACCTTGAGGTCGACGCCGGGAGCGTCACCCTTTCGGGTGTGGTGATCCAGGACGGCCTGGCGACCGGCAACGGCGGCGGGGTCGCCGTGGACGATCCCACTGGATCGGTGACGATCACGGCCAGCCAGGTCGCTGGCAACACGGCGACACTGGGCGGTGGCATCTACATCGCGAACGCTTCGAGCGTCACCGTCACGAGCTCGACGATCAGCGCCAACACAGCGACCGGCGCCGCTCCCGCGGGCGGGGGCATCCTGAGCAACGCAGGAACGCTCACGGTCGAACGCTCGACGATCGCGAACAGCACCGGCGATGCGCTCGCGGTGCTCGCTGGCAGCGCGTTCGCCTACGGCTCGACGATTGCCGCCAACACGAACGGACTCGATATAGGCGGGACCGCGACGCTGGAACTCGGCGCGAGCGTGCTTGCCGCCAACGGCGCCGACTGTGCGTCCGGCACCGTGAGCGATGAGGGCTACAACTACGCCGACGACACGAGCTGCACGTCGTTCGCCGCGCCGAGCATGACCGCCCAGGCCTCGCTCGCGCTCGGAGCGCTCGGCGCGCACGGCGGACCGACCCCGACGATCCCGCTCACGGGCTCGTCCTCCGCCTACGACGTGATCCCCGTCGCGGCGGCCCTGACCGGCGACCCGACCGCGGGCGCGTTCTGCGCCGGGCTCGACGCGCGCGGTGTCGCGCGCACCCAGGGGCCCGCGTCCGGCTGCAGCCCGGGTGCGTTCCAGTACGCGCCGCCGGTGATCAGCGCGCTGAGCCCACGTGCAGCCCTCGAGCCGGGCCTCCCGATCACGCTCACCGGCTACGGGTTCGCGACCGTGACAAGCGTCGCGTTCGGCACGACGCCTGCAGCCCCCAGCGCCGAAAGCGCCGGCTCGATCACGGTCGGTGTGCCGCTCGCGCTCGGCCTCGGATCGATGCCGATAACGGTGACCAATCCTGATGGCAGCGCGGTCGTCGCGTTCAACGCGGTCGCACCACCGGCGCTCGGACTCACGACCATGCCGCCCGGCCAGTACAAGGTTCCCTATTCGCAGCAGGTCGCGGTCGCCGGAGGAGCGTCGCCGTACTCCTACGCGCTGACCTACGGGGCGCTTCCCGGCGGCCTGCGCCTCTCGAGCGCCGGCGTGGTCTCGGGCACCCCGTCGAAGGCGGGTGGCGCCGCGTTCGCGGTCACGATCACCGACGCCAACGGCATCGCCTCCGCCACCGTGATCGTGTCGATCGTGATCGCCACGCCGGTCATAACGATTGACTCGACCGGCCTCGTCGTCAGCGGAAAGACTGTGCCGGTCACGCTCACGTGCGCCTCCGCGCCCTGCGCCGGTGGCGGGACAACCCTCGTGCGAGCCATCACGCAGAAGGTCAACGGCAAGCTCGTGCCGGTCAACGTCGTCTTGGCCTCCGCCCCCTACTCGCTTGCCGCCGGCCAGTCGGGGACCGTGACCCTCACCCTGACCCCGGCGGGCGTGCGCGCGTTCCGACACGCGAAGAAACATCACGTCAAAGCGGTGCTGAACGCATCGCTCGCCGGCGGAACGACCGAGGACGAGGCGGTCACGGTCAGCTAGCCGCGCCCGCCACGCCCCTCACGCGAGCGGCGCGCCTCACGCGCGGCGCTGCTCACACCCGCGGCGCGGCTCACACCCGCGCCCGCGCGGTCCTGAGCGCCCGCCCCGCCCGCCTCACGCCCGCGCCAGCTGGCGCGCCTTCGCGGTCTTGACCGCCGCCTTCAGCGTGCCGATGTCGTAGGCGCCATGGTGCCTACGCCCGTTGATGAAGAACGTCGGCGTGCCGGACACGCCACTGAGGTCGGCGCTGTCCACGTCCTCGGCGACGCGCGCAGCTCGATGGTGCCCTTGCAGGTCGTGCGTGAACCGCTCGACGTCCAGTCCGAGCTGCTCGGCGTATTCGTAGAGGTCTCTGGGTCGCAGCGCGTCCTGATGCTCGAACAGCAGGTCGTGCATCTCCCAGAACGCGCCCTGGGCTGACGCTGCCTCCGACGCCTCGGCGGCGAGCTGCGCGTGTGGATGCACGTCGGTCAGCGGCAGATGGCGCCAGACGTAGCGCAGGTCGCCGAAGTCCGCCAGCAGCTCGCGTAGAACCGGCTCGGCCTGCCCGCAGAACGGGCACTCCAGATCCCCGTACTCGAGCAGCGTGATCGCCGACTCGTGCGGACCGCGGATGTGGTCGCGCTCGGGATCGACGTCGACCACCAGATCGACGAGCTGGTCCAGGCCCCCGACCATCGCCCGCGCCCGCCGGCGCGCGGGCAGCATCGTCACGCCGCGGAACACGAGCCAGCTGAGCAGCGACGCGCCCGCCGCGGCGGTCAGGATGCCGAGCTTCGCCTCAGCGAGGTCGGTGCCGGTGAACGCGATCGAGGCGATCAGCAGCGCCACCGTGAACCCGATTCCGGCGATCGCGCTGCCACCGAGGGCGGCACCCCACCCGACCGGCAGCCTCAGCTTCCCGCGCGAGACGGTCCGCGCCAGCCGCGAAGCCGCGAGGATCCCCACCGGCTTGCCGACGACGTAGCCGACGAGGATGCCAAGCGTGATCGGTGAGGCGAACGCTCGCGACAGGAAGGACCCGCTGATCACGATCCCCGTGTTGGCGAGCGCGAACAGCGGCACTACGACGTAGCTCGACCACGGATGGAAGGTCTCCTCGAGCCGCTCATTCGGCGAGATCGCCGACTGAAGGGCGAGCCGGGCCGAACGCGCGAGCTGGGGCGTCGGCTGTTCACGAAACGAGCGGAACTGATCGGTCGCTCGCTCGAGGTCACCACGCACCGCCGTGAACGCGACCGTCAGCAGGCCCATCGCGAGACCGACGATGACCGGATCGATCCCCGACTCGTACACGGCCACCCACATCACAAGCCCAAGCGCCGCATACGCAAGCCCCGAGCGAACCCGCAGCGCTCGCGCGCCAAGCACCACCACGAACGCGCCGAGCGCAGCCAGCGCCGCAAGGATCGCGACATGGTGCGTGTAAACGGTCGCGATGACGACCAGCGCGACGAGGTCATCAACGACGACAACGGTCAGCATGAACGCGCGAAGTCGCCCGGACACGCTCGGGCCGACAAGCGCGAGCATCCCGAGCGCAAACGCCGTGTCCGTCGACATCGCAACGCCCCAGCCGTGCGCCGCAGGCCCGCCCGCGTTGAACGCCAGGTAGATCGCGACCGGAACGACCATCCCGCCGATCCCAGCCAGCAGCGGCACCACGAACCGCCGCCGCTCGCGCAGCTCACCGATGTCGAATTCGCGCCGCGCCTCGAGGCCGACGACGAAGAAGAAGAACACCATCAGCCCGTCGTTGACCCAGTGGCGCAGGTCCTGCGTGATCCCGTCCGCACCGACCGCCACCGCGAGCTTCGTGTGCCACACGCCCTGGTAGGAGCCGTAGTCGACGTTCGCCCAGACCAGCGCCGCAATCGCGCCCACCAGCAGGATCACCGCCCCGCCCGTCTCGGTCCGAAGCGTCCGCAGCAGCGGCGTGCTCACGTTGCGCGACCAAGCCGTCCGCGCCACGAACATCTTGCCCGTCTGCTCCTCCGCAGTCACCGGAGCATTCTCGCTCAACAACCGCTCTGTCCCCTTGCTGAGCGCTCCGGCCGCCCGTCAACTGACCGCGCCCGCGCGGTGCAGCCCGTCAGCCGGACGGGCAGAGATCGCGAACGTCGGTAACCGCCTGGGCCGCCGCGTTGCCCGGCGGCGGGAAGCTGACTCGGAAGGTGAACGCGCCCGGAGTCGGGCCCTCGCGGCGCAGGCGCTCGAGCCGCTGATCCGCGTCAGCGATCGTCGGGATCGTGCTGCGCCAGATGGTGGCCCACGCGTCCCATGATCAGCTGACCCGGATCAGGACCCGACCCGCCTCCACCCTCGCCGGATAGGTGCACAGCGCGACCTTCGCCGGCACGCGCTTGGCTTCACCGGTCTTGAAGTTGAAGCGGCCGTTGTGCTTCGGGCATTCGATCAGATCGCCGATCACGAGCCCATCCGCGAGGTGCGCCCGCTCGTGCGTGCACAGCCCATCCGTCGCATGAACCGTGTTCTCCGCGCTCCGATAGATCGCGAAGGTTCGGCCGTCGTGGTCAAAGCGCACCACGTCCTCGAGCTCGATCTCCTCCAGAGCGCACACCTCGACCCACCCGGCCTCCGCCACGGCGCTCAGCGCTCCACAAGGACGCTGTGCAGTTCCGGGCGGAACGGCTTCGCGGACGGCGGAATCTCGCGCCTCACGAAATACGTCGTGTCGCGCATCTGGCGCAGCAACGTCGGCACGATCTCGCGGTACGCGGCGATGCTGCTCGGGTACGCCACCGGCATGTCGTGGCGCAGCTCCGCATGAAGCGCCGGCAGGGCGTGGTAGGGGACCATCGGGAACATGTGATGGTCCACGTGGTAGTTCATGTTCCAGTACAGGAAGCGGAACACCGGGTTCATGTAGATCGTCCGCGCGTTCAGCCGATGGTCGAGCACGTCCTCCGCAAGGCCGGCGTGCTGGGTCAGCCCGAAATACACCGCGAGCGGCCGGCCATAAAGCGTCGGCAGGCCCACGTAGAGCAGCGGCAGCACCGATCCCAGGTAGATCGCCAACGCGATCACGAGCGCATACACAGCGATCCACGCCCGCGCTTCGCGATAGACGCGCCACCACTCGCTCTGCGGGATGTACGTCGCCTCCTCCGCGGTCAGACGACCCGTCGCGTGGCGCAGGACGCTGCGCGCCGTATCAAACGCGTCCGGGATCCCGAACACGTTCAGCACGATCCGCGCCACATCCGGCGGTCGCATCGCCGCGATCTCGCGGTCGCGCCCGACGATGATCGTGTCGGTGTGGTGACGCGCATGGCTCCAGCGCCAAAGCGTCGCCTCCTTCATGTTCATGAACGACGCGACCTGGTAGAGCGCATCGTTCAGCCACGCCGTGCGAAACGCCGTCCCATGGCCCGACTCGTGCCAGCGCGAGTCCGACGCCGCCCCATACAGCACGCCGTAACAGACGAAGAACGGCACACAGATCCAGCCCGAGCGAAACCACCACGCCCCAAACCCGAACCCGCCAAGCAGCGCAAACCACAGCACGGTGTCGCGGATCGCCGGCAGGTTGCGCCGGCGCATCAGCTCCTTCATCCGCTTGCGCGGAACGTCCGTGTGGTACCACTCGGCCGCCGCCAGACCAAGCTCCACCGCTCGCTGTGCCTCCGGCCCGATCAGGCTGTAATCACGCCGCGGTCCGATATCGACCCTGTCTCCCGCCCGCGCGGTTGCGCTCCCCACGCTTCGATCATCCGGCGCGCAGCCCCGTGCGTCAAGCGACGTCAATCTGGCCAGCGCGAACGCCGCGGTCGCGCGGCCGTCCCGCACAGGTTCGAGCGTTCGGCGCCATACGCTCCGCAGCCGCTCTACAGCAGCACCGGCGCATACGCGCCGCAGCCGTCCTAAAGCAGCACCGGCACCATCGTCTCGTAGTCCTCAAAGCGTGGCACCGGCCGGCCGTCGGCTCCGATCGAGAAGCCGTCCTCCAGCCTCAGGCCACCCCACGGCCCGTAGAACAGGGGAGAGTCGATCGAAAGCGCCATCCCGGCCTCGATCCGCGCCGCCGACGACGACATGAAGATCGGCGGCTCGAACTCGATCAGCCCGACGCTGTGCACCGGCACATAGGGCACCTGCGCCCCGGTATCCGCGCCGTCGAGCATCTCGGTCAGAGCGCGAGCCGCATCGCGACCCTCGCGCCCGGCTTCGAGCAGCGCAAGCGCCGCCCGCTGCCCCTCCCGCGCGACGTTGATCGCCGCTTCGAGCTGCGGATTCGCGCGGAACAGGAACGCCCTCGCCAGCGCCGCGTGATAGCCGTCATAGCGCGGGGCGAGCGTGACGCAGACGAGATCATCGGCCCCGATCTCCCGAAACGTCGAGCGCGCCAGAATCGGCGCCGTGTTCGCGACGCCAGACGCCACCATCGTGTCGATCCCGAACCCCTCGGCGCCGGCGCCACGCATCGCGGCCTCGGCCTGCGCCGCGACCCCGCGCTCGCTCACGCCCGGGCGAAGCGCCCCAGCGGCCGCTTCCAGTCCCAGTCGAGCGATCCGGTAGGCCTCCCCGATCACCGCCTGCTCACCGTCGGTCTTCACGGCACGCAGGCCGTAGGCGACATCGTCGCCCGCCTGTAGCTCCAGGCCATCCCGCGCGAGCGGCTCGATCGCCGACTGCCACACCGGCGCCGGCACAGCGCCGCCGCCCAGCACAGCGATCCGTTGGAGTCCAGCGAACAACTCGCGCAGCCGCGCGAGCCCGCTACCGATCGCGATCGTCGGGTACTCCTCCTCCGGGTGCGCGAACTCCTCGATCGCAACGATCTCCGCGACCGCGGCGCGCGCCGTGACCACCTCGGCGTACCCGACCGTCTCAGGCCCGGTCAGCATCACGATCGTCGACTCACCGGTCCGGCCGGCCAGGATCACGGGCTCGAAGTGCGGCTCGAGGTCGGTCAGGTAGCGAACATGGTCCGGACCAGCCACCGCGCGGTCATCGCCGTAGGCGATCCAGCCGTCGAAGCCCGCGGCCGCGAGCGCCTGCCCGATCAGCGCCGGCCGCGCCGCCAGCTCCGCGTCGGAGATCCTCGCTCGCTCCACGACGCGACAGGATCGCACGGCGATCCAGCGGCCGACATCACGACCTCCTACCGTGAGACCTCGCTGGAGGCATCGCGCCCGCACGATGCAGGCCGTCCGGCGAGGCCACCGACCGCGCGGCTCTGGCTGCTTAGTCGGGGTCCGGCTGAGCGTGAGCGGCTACGCGGCGGTGAAGGCGCGCCAGCCCAGATCACCGCGGCCGTGCCCGAGCGGCTCGCGAAGCTGATCGCCCTGCGCGGCCGGGTCGCCAGCTCCCGGCTCGCACGCTTCGTCCTCTTCTTCGCGGGCCAGAACGCCGGCTGGAACATCTATCCGGTCTCCGGGGAGATCCGCTTCCAATCGCTCCTCCAGGGCGACTCACTCGAGGCGATCACCGCTCACGGCACGCGCTCGCTGCGCTGACTCGCCCTACGCCACGCCGACCGGTCCGAACTACGTCGTGAGCGCCTCGTTGCGCCCGTCACTGCGACGGCCGCGAGGCCCCGCTGGAGCGGCTATGTAGCCTGTTTCGCACGAGCGAGATCCGCGAGCGATGAGCGCCCCGTCGACAGTGCCGTCGGCCGAAGGCCCGATCCTCGATCTCAGCCATCGGCGGGTGCTGATCATCATCGGCGCGTTGATGCTCGGGATGTTCCTAGCGGCGCTCGATCAGACGATCGTCTCGACCGCGCTCCCGACGATCGTCGCCGATCTCCACGGCGCATCGCACCTGGCGTGGATCATCGTCGCCTACCTGCTCGCGGCGACCGTCTCGACGCCGCTCTGGGGCAAGCTCGGCGATCAGTACGGCCGCAAGACCTTCTTCCAGGCGGCGATCGTGATCTTCCTCGCCGGCTCTGCCCTCTCCGGCCTCAGCCAGTCGATGACGGAGCTGATCGCCTTCCGCGCCGTCCAGGGTCTCGGTGGTGGCGGGTTGATGGTCGGCGCGCAAGCGATCGTCGGCGACGTCGTCTCACCGCGCGAGCGGGGCCGCTACCAGGGCCTCTTCGGGGCCGTGTTCGGCATCGCGAGCATCATCGGACCGCTGCTCGGCGGCGTCTTCGTCGATGAGCTCTCCTGGCACTGGATCTTCTACATCAACCTGCCGATCGGCGCGATCGCGCTCGTGGTCGTGGCGATCCAGGTCCCCGGCAAGCTGAGCCGCGTCCACCACGTGATCGACTACATCGGCACCGTCTTGCTCGTGCTCTCGGCGACCTCGCTGGTGCTGTTCACGAGCCTCGGCGGCACCACCTACGCGTGGGGGTCCGCGCCGATCATCGCCTTCGGCGGCGCGGGCGCGGTGCTGCTCGTCATGTTCGTCCTCGTCGAGCGCCGCGCGGTCGAGCCGGTGCTGCCGCTCCACCTGTTCGCGATCCGCGCGTTCTCGGTCACGAGCGTCGTCGGCTTCATCGTCGGTTTCGCGATGTTCGGGGCAATCACCTACCTGCCGGTGTTCTTCCAGATCGTCCACGGCGAGTCCCCAACCATCTCGGGCCTCCAGCTGCTGCCGCTGCTCGTCGGGCTCATCATCTTCTCGACCACCTCCGGCCTCGTCATCACCAAGACCGGCCGCTACCGGGTGTTCCCGATCGTCGGGACCGCGCTGATGACGGTTGGGCTACTGCTCCTCTCGCAGGTCGGCGTCGGAACGAGCCTCGTCGTCGCGGCGGCCTTCATGTTCGTGCTCGGGATCGGGCTCGGATGCGTGATGCAGGTGCTCGTCCTGATCGTGCAGAACGCCGTCCCCTACTCCGAGCTCGGCGTCGCGACCTCAGGCGCGACCTTCTTCCGTGCGATCGGCGGATCGTTCGGAACCGCGATCTTCGGCGCAATCTTCTCGAACGTGCTCGTCGGCAACCTCGTCGCACACCTCGGTCACACCAAACTCCCACCCGGCCTCTCGAGCGCAAGCGTCACCCCCGCAATCCTCGACAAGCTCCCCGCCGCAGCCCACCACGGCATCGCCGCCGCCTACGCCCAATCGATCCAGACCGTCTTCATCATCGCCGCCCCAATCGGCCTGATCGCCTTCCTCGTCTCCTGGCTGATCCCACAGGTGGAGCTCCGCCGCGGAGTGGGAGGGGACTCGGGGTCGGAACCACCGGGTATCGCCGTTCAGCGAGAGCCCCGTCCTCGCGCGGCGAGCGTCGTCGGAGTGCCCTCGAAGCCCGCCTGATCGGCGCCGGGTCTTCAGTTCCCGGGAGTCGGACGCTGCCGGGCACCTGGATGGCTGGCTTCGAGTTTGGGCGGTGACGCCCGCGGGATCGGGGAGAGTCGGTGCGCTGGTGTCTACCTGAGCTTGCGCGGTTCGGAGGTCCCCCGCAGGCCAACCCGGAGTGTCAGGCGGCATGCAGCAGGCGCCGAAGTGCCTCGCGGATGATCTCCGAGGTTGTGGTTCCGTCCGCTCGAGCGCGCTCGAGGAGTGCCGCCCGCAGCTCGGGGTCAAGGCGAACCGACTCAACGCTCGCCGCCGCTGACCCAAGCGCGGGACGGCCCCGTTTGGGACGCCGCGCGATCAGTGTGTCGACGTCGTAACCAGCTTCGGCCTCGGCTGCCAGCGCATCGACCTCGGCGTCGGTGATCGGCCGGCCGGAGCGCGTGTGCCCGTAGATGCGCGGTTCGGTCATGGGCCCAGAAGCTTCCTGAACTTCGCTCGCATCGGCATCGCGTGGATCGCGAGCTGAGTGTCTTCGACCGTCGTCATCACAACGACCTCCAGCAGGTTTCCGGCGCGATCAGGACCGATGACCAGCCAACGGTCGGGGTCTTCACCGGCGTCTTCGAGAGCGAGCGCATGGTCGATGGCGTGATTGATGTCCTCGTCCACGACGCCGTGCCTGCGCGCCGAGTCGCGGATCTCCACCCACTTAGTGTACTACGAAAAGAACCTGCAGGTCAGGACCAGTGGCACTCCGACATGGCGCGGCGCGGGTCGGGCACCTCGGTCCCGCGCCGGGAAGCGAGCTGCCCCCGTCAGCCGACATTTGGCCAGACGCGGCCGCTCGCGAGGCGCAGCGGGGTGTAGCCTCGGGGCGTGAGCGCTCTCTCGTTTGCTCCGGTAGGCGAGCACGATCAGGCGAGGGTGATCGCCACGCTCGTGTCCGCCTTCCTCGAAGACCCGGTCGAGCGATGGCTGTTTCCCGAATCTCACGAGTACCTCGCGCATTTCCCGGAGTTCGTCGCCGCGTTCGGCGGCACGACGTTTGAGCAGCAGACCGCGTGGGCGCTGGGCGACTTCGACGCCGTGGCGCTTTGGCTCCGGCCCGGATCGCAGCCCGACGCGGATGCCATCGTCGAAGTTCTCAGCCGGACCGTGGCCGCAGATCGCCACGACGACATGTTCTCGGTGCTCGAGCAGATGGACAGCGCCCATCCGACCTACCCTCACTGGTACCTACCGTGGCTGGGTGTAGACCCCGCTCGCCAGGGAACAGGTCTCGGCGGCAAGCTGCTCAGCCAGTGCCTCGCTGTGGTCGACGCGGACCATCTGCCCGCGTTTCTCGAGACGCCCAACCCGCGAACCATTTCGTTCTACGAGCGTCACGGCTTCGCAGTCACGAGCACTGCGCAAGCTGGAACCTGCCCACCCGTGACGAGCATGATCCGAACGCCACATTGAGGCGTGCGCTGGCGCCACCGACGCGTTCGCCTGGCTCTCACACCACGCAATGGCCCGGCGTGCCGCATCCGATCGACGCGCCGCCGCGCCAATACCGCCGACCGAATCCAGCCGGACCCTAGAGTGATGGTTGGATGCCGGTGGATCTTTCGATTCTCGATCTTGCGCCGATTCGTCGTGGCCAGACCGCGGCCGACAGCTTCGAGGCGAGTGTCGCGCTTGCGCAGCGCGCCGAGCATCTCGGCTACAAGCGCGTGTGGTACGCCGAGCATCACAACATGGCGAGCATCGCGTCGTCGGCGACGAGCGTCCTGATCGCTCACGTCGGCGCCCACACCGAGACCATCCGGCTGGGTGCGGGCGGAGTGATGCTGCCGAACCATGCGCCGCTTGTGATCGCCGAGCAGTTCGGGACGCTCGCTGCGATGTACCACGGCCGGATCGACCTCGGCCTCGGACGCGCGCCCGGCTCCGATCAGAACACGATGTTCGCGCTGCGCCGCGACGCCAGCTCTGCGGCCGGTTTCCCGCAGGACGTCCGCGAGCTACAGGGCTACCTGAGCGGTAGGAGCATCGTCCCCGGTGTGGACGCGGTCCCCGGGAAGGGATCGAACGTACCGCTCTACATCCTCGGCTCGTCGATGTTCGGCGCCCGGCTCGCGGCAGCGTTCGGCCTCCCGTACGCGTTCGCGTCTCACTTCTCACCCGAGCTACTGGACGAGGCGATCGCTGCCTACCGCGCCGAGTTCACGCCTTCAGAGGCTCTCGACAGTCCCTACGTCATCGCGGGCGTGAACGTTCTGGCGGCGGACACAGTGGCGCAGGCGCAGGCCCAGCTTCAGGCGGTCAGGCGTGCGCGCGCGGTGGCGCTGTACGGGCGGAGGGTCGGCGCGAGTCCGTTCGAGGCCACAGACGAGCAGGCCGACCAGCTGCTCGCCGCCGGCATGGCCGCCCAGGTCGATCAGATACTCACATTCACCGCGATGGGTTCCACCGAGGACGTCCGCAACTACCTCGACGCGTTCGCTGAGCGCACGCTGGCCGACGAGCTGATCACCGCCCACCACGCGCCCGACGTGGAAGCCCGCCTGCGATCGGTCGAGCTCTTGGCGGAGGCGATGCTTCAGCACACTCAGGTTCCGTAGCGACCGGGCCTCCGGCGGCCGCCGCGCGTGAGCTTGTTTCCCGCCCGTTCGGCGCCGAGCCTGAGTATGCGCGGCCGCGGACGCGTATCGATCGGCGACGCAGCTCCCCGTGCGCATGAGCCGCACGCGAGGTCGCTAGGACGGGCGGCGGCGATCGCGGCGATCCGCAACACTGAGCGTCGTGGAAGACCGCGCCGCACGCATCGCTGAACTGCTTCATGAAGCCGGAGAAACGCACCATGTCGTCCACCGGATCGTCGACGTCTTCACGCTCCGACGGCCCAGGTCGTCGGCCAGTGCACGCGGGGGCAGACGAGCGACGTAGCCGTCGCGCAGGCTCTACGCGTCGTCGTCGAGCTGTTCCTGTTCGAAGACGCGCTTCATCGCGGGGCGGGCTTTGATCGTTGAGTAGTGCTCGCCGAGCGCCGGTGCGTCCCACCAACGTCGCTCGAGCCTGCGGCCCCACCGCGTAAGCATGAACACGAACAGATCGGCGCTCGAGAAACGGTCCCCCAGTACGTATGGGCCGCGGGCCAAGTGCGTGTCGAGCAGGGTCCGGTAGCCGTCCAACGCCGCGATGGCGTGCGCTTTGACTGCGTCCTGCGCTTCGGAAGGTGCTGAGCGGGCGGGGGCGATGAATCCGTAGAAGGTCGATTGGACGGGATTCACGAGAAAGATGAGCCAGCGGTACCACTGCCCGCGCTCGGGCGTCCCGGGTGCGGGGGCGAGCGCCGCGTCCGGGTAAAGGTCGCTGACATGCATGAGGCAGGCCACTGACTCGGTCATCGGCATACCGTCGAACGACATCGTCGGCACCAGCCCGGCCGGGTTCAGTGCGGCGGCTTCGGGAGGGCCGAACACGCCGTTTTCGCGCGTCGCGCGGACGAGGTTGTACTCGGCACCGGCTTCCTCGAGCGCCGCATGCACCGGCAGCGAAGCGGCCCCCGGACGGTAGTAGAGATCAATCATCAGCCAGTCTCCTTCGTTGCCCTGGGCAGCATGCTTTTCCATCGTAGGCCCAGACGGCGGACTCCGCCGCGAACGCGAGCTGGCGCGACATTGCTGCATCGCGCGAGCTGCAGGCGCGCGCCGGCCGCACCTCGCCACCAAACCGTCACGAAAGGCCGCGAAGGCGGCCTTTCCCCACGCGCCCGGAGAGATTCGAACTCCCGACCTTCGGTTCCGTAGACCGACGCTCTATCCAGCTGAGCTACGGGCGCAGTGCGCTGGCAAGTGTAAAGGGCGCGGGGTCGCCGCCGGGTGGCGGTGATTGCGCGGGGTGCTCAGCGTTGCGCGCCTTCTCGCTCGCGGCGCAGCAGACGCTGCAGCTCCTCGTAGGGGCCGGCGAGGTAGGCGTCGTCGCCGGCGAGCAGGCGAGTGTCGCGGCGGGGCGGGTGCTCGAGCGTGCCGCTGCTGCCGTCCCGACCGATCGCGATGACGCGCATCCGGCCGCCGAGCTCGTTCATCGCGACGCCCTCGAGGCCGCCGCCCGATGAGATGCGAAGGCGTGCGAGCAGGAACGGGTGGTTGCCGACGTAGAAGCTGAACAGGACGTCCATGCCGAGAACGGCGCCGACGAGCCAGGGTGCGCTGATCGCGGCGGTTGACCAGACGTGACGGAAGCCGAAGCTGTGGTCGAGGCGTCCGCCGAGTTCGCGGTCGAACACTCTCAGTACGACGGGGACGTCGCTCCACCGCGGGCCGAGCCGGTCGCGCACCGCGAGGCCGACCTCGATGTTGGCCATGTCGTCCGAGGTCATGATCGCGACCGCCGCAGCGCGCGAGAGGTTGACCGAGTCGAGCGTCTGGCCGAGGGTTCCGTCGGCCACGACGAGCGGCACGCCGCGGCGACGAACCTGGTTGAGGTAGCGGTTCGTTTCCGCGCGCTCCACGACAACCACGCTCCGCCCGCCGTCGAGAACGCCCTCGATCACCTCCATGCCGACCGAACCCAGCCCGACGAGCACGACGTGGCCCGACATGCCGGGTATCTGTGCGTGGCCGAGCGAGCGCTCGATGCGCCGGCTGACGAGTGCGTTCGTCAGCAAAGCGAAGATCGCTGCGACGAGCGTCGTGCCCGCGAGGATCAGCAGGATGCCGTAGATCTCGAGCCAGCCGGCCTGCGAGGCGAACGTGAAGTCCCCGAAGCCGACCGTTGCGACGGTCTCGACGGTGAAGTAGACGGAGTTGAGGATCCCGAGCTGACCGCCCGCGCGTGGGTGGTAGGCGAAGTGGATCACGATCGTCGAGATGACGAGCAGCGTGAAGCCGAGCATCAGCGCGAAGACGAGCGCCCGGTCGGCGCTGTGGGTCACGTTGGCGGCGAGGCGGCCGAGTGCGCCCGGGTGTCGTTTGCGAGCCCGCCGCTCGCCGGCTGCGGTGCGGCTGCCGATTCCCGCAGCCCCGAGTTGGTCTGAGGTGCCAAGGAGCGTGACGCGATCACCTGTGGCGACTCGCTGGTCGCGGCCTGGGCAGACGATGGGATCCTGTTCGCCGACGCTCGTGACCCCGAGTGGGACGAGACTGCCGTAGAGCTCGCGCAGCGTCGCCTCGCGCGGCGCCACGACCTCGGCGGTCGCGAACTCTGTGGACCCGAGCAGGATGTCGTGGACGCGGCGTCCGAGGCAGACCTCGATCACCGAGGGTGCGAAGAGTTCCGGGATGTCGAGCACCGTTCCGGCTCCCGTAACCTCCTCGACAGCGCGCGCGACACCCGGGTTGTCGATGTGCGCGACGACCCGCACGTCGGGGCGCAGCTCGCGCACGAGGAGCACCGTCTCGAGCGTACGCAGGTCGGTCGATTCGAGGCAGATCACCGCGGCGGCGCCGGCGATGCCTGCGTCGTACAGCGGATCCGCGAGATGTGTCGTGCGCGAGAGCACCGGAATGCCCCAGTCGCGGACGGTGCGAGCAAAGCGGTCGTCGCGGCCGTCGTCGAGGACGGCGACCCGCGCTCCGACCTCGTGCAGCTGCTCGACGGTCCGAAGACCGAGATCCTCCAGCCCGCACACGATCACGTGCCCGGTCCAGTCACGGCAGCTCTCCGACGGATCGGGGCGTCGCGGCGCGGCAGACCGTCGCGTCGATTGGGGCACGCGAGCATTGTCCATGCGGCGCAGGCGGACCGCCCGGGACACTCGCGCGTCGTGTTCGGCGCCGGCGACCGCGACGCCGCGGGCGGACCGTACGGTCGCGCCCCCTCGCCGAAGGCTGCGATCATCTGAGGCGGTGTCGCATCCGATCGAGCTGTCGCACAAGGAGTACGAGCGCGAGCTCGAGCGGCTTCAGACAGAGCTCGTCTACATGCAGGACTGGATCGTCGCGAAGAAGCGCCGGCTGGTGGTCGTCTTCGAGGGACGTGATACAGCCGGTAAGGACGGCGTCCTCCACCGCATCACCGCCTTCCTGAACCCGCGGACCGCGAGGATCGTCGCGGTGCCGACACCGACGGAGCGCGAGCAGAGCCAGTGGTTCTTCCAGCGCTACGTCGCGCATCTGCCCGCCGCGGGGGAGATCGTTCTGTTCGATCGCAGCTGGTACAACCGCGCCGGCGTCGAGCACGTGATGGGCTTCTGCACGGAGACGCAGTACGCGGAGTTCCTGCGGTTCTGCCCCCAGTTCGAGCACGCGCTCCAGAACGACGGGATTCAGCTCGTCAAGTACTGGCTTTCGGTCAGTGACGACGAGCAGGAGCGCCGCTTCGAAGCGCGGCTACGCGATCCGCGCAAGCGCTGGAAGTTCAGCCCGACCGACGTGCAGGCTCGCGCACGATGGGTCGACTACGCGGAGGCGAAAGACCGCATGTTCGAGCTCACCGACACCGAGCAGAGTCCCTGGTGGGTCGTGGACGGCGACGACAAGCTCACGGCCCGTCTGAACCTGATCTCCCACCTGCTCTCGGTCGTCCCGTACGAGCACCTCGACGCCGAGCGGATCAAGCTGCCCAAACGCCAGAAGCGCGATTACAAGCGTCCGCCGATCGACCAGCAGCGCTTCGTGCCGGTGCGCTACGCCGTCAAGCCTGACTGAACCGTGGCGACCTCGATCACCGGTCTGCTCGCAACCGGTGTCCTGATCGGCCGGGAGGCTCCCAGCGCGAGCCGGTCATTGTGGAGCGAGACCCTTGACAGCGCCCGCCACGGTGGTACAACCAACGTGACACGCGGAAAGGAGCTCCAGTGGATCGGATTGCAAGCATCTGAACCTTCCCGGCGGTGTAGCGCCCGATGATGGCGAGTCGTTCCGGAGGCATCGAACCTCGCCGCGCGAGAGCGCAACCGTGAGAGCGCGACAGCGCCGGTGACCGTTGTTCCTCGGACGCGCGTCGACGCCGGAGCGAACCGGCGTGGCGCGCGTCCCGCTAATCGATCAGCCGCACGCGAGTGCGCCAGACCGACAGGCGCCACGTGATCAGCGCGAACAGGGCAAGCGCGCCGACGTGCCCCAGGTCCGCGACGGGGTGGAGGCCGAAGGCGCAGTGGCGGACGAGCTGGACGCAGTGATACAGCGGGTTGACCTGCGAGAGGTCGCGCAGCGCCACCGGCAGCTTGTTCAGCGGGAAGAACGTTCCGGCGACGAGGAAGAGCGGAGTGATCACCCCGCTGATCACGTAGTTGAGCCCGTCGAAGGTGCTCACCAGGGACGCGAACAGCATCCCCAGGCCGGCGAAGCCGACGCCGGTGAGCATCCCGATGAACGGCACGAGCAGCATCGCCGGCTCCGGGCGCAGGCCGAAGCAGAACGCTACGAGCAGCGGTGCAACGCCGTAGATGCCGGCGCGGATTCCGATGAACAGCTCCTCACCGGTGATGATCTCGACGACGTCCACCGGCGTGGCGAGCATCGCGTCGTAGACGCGCTGGTAGCGGCGCTTGTAGAGGCCCTCGAACATCGCCGAGAAGGTCGCGCTGAACAGGACGCTCGTCGCAACCACGCCGGTGCCGACGAACTGGATGTAGGGGATGCCGGCGACCGTCGCGACGAGCTTGCCGAAGCCGAAGCCGAAAGCAAGCAGCATCACGACCGGCTCCATCACCGCCGAGAACGTGCGGCTGCGCCAAAAGTACGTGAAGACCGTCCACTCGCGTTGCCAGACCGCGGCGAGGGCTACAAGTTCGATCCGTCCTGCTCTTGGGGTTGGTCGGGTGCTCACTCGATGTTCTCCCCGGTGAGGTGGACGAACACGTCCTCGAGCGTCGCCGCTCGCAGTCGGCCCGCCGGGAGCGACGAGCCGTCGCTGCGGTCGGCGTGCAGGTAGGTGATCGTTGGGCCGGACGCGCGCGTCGGTCGCCCGTCGGCCGCGGCGCGGTCGCGAAGCTCGGCCAGCTCGGATGCCGTTCCGGTGACGTCGAGCGCGTCCTTCCCCGCGTAGCGTCCGATCAGACCGCTCGGCGTTCCCTCAGCGACGACGCGACCGTTCGCCATGATCGCGACGTGGTCGGCGAGCCGCTCGGCCTCCTCGATGTAGTGCGTCGACATCAACACCGTGGTGCCCCGCTCGCGCAGCGCGATGATCAGCGACCAGAGCTGCTGGCGGACCTGGGGGTCAAGCCCAACGGTCGGCTCATCGAGGAGCACGAGCTCCGGTTCGTGGATCAGTGCGCGGGCGATCAGGAGTCGGCGCTGCATGCCGCCCGAGAGCTTCGTCGCACGGTCCTCGGCGCGACCTTCGAGGCCGGCCAGTGTGAGTGCCGCGTCGACGGCCGCCCGACGCTCCGAGCGCGGGATGCGGTAGAGGCGCGCGAAGATGTCGAGGACCTCGCGCACGCTCATGTCGATGTCGAGGTCGCTCTCCTGCGGGCACACACCCATGCGCCCACGGGCCAGTTTTGACTGTGCCGGCAGGTCGTAGCCGAGCACGGTGATCGTGCCGGAGTCCGCCACGGCCTGTCCGGTGAGCATCCGCATCGTCGTCGACTTGCCCGCACCGTTGGGCCCGAGCAGGCCGAAGCAGGCCCCGGGTGGCACCTCGAGGTCCAAGCCGTCGACGGCGACCAGCGAGCCGAACCGCTTGACGACTGCGGCCAGGCGGATCGCCGGCTGGACGACGGCGGCGAGCGACGTTGGGTCGGGCGATGCTGACAAGACGGACTCCAGGGTTCGGAAGCTGAACAGCGCACCAACCGGAGGGAGGGTGCGCTCGGAAGACGGCGCGCGGCCGCGCCGGGCTAGCGAACGGGAGCAAACATCGCGGTGCCAGGGTAGCGCAACCGGGCCCGCCCGCGCCCGCACGAGCCTCGCGGGAAAACCGGCGAGCAGATTACGCGCGGCTACGGAGCGTGCCGCCCGCTGCGCCTGTAGTCTCGGCGCAGGACGAAACGCGACCACGAGCGCTGATCGGCCCTGATGCGGTGGCTTCACCCTGGCGCATCTCGGCGAGCGGGCGCTCCTCCAGAAGCGGAGCCAAGATGGATGTAGACCACGCCGGTACCGGACGCGCGCGCTCACCGCAAGCCGGAGACGATGCAGGCGGACCGGGCTCGCCGCGGCCGTGGTGGAACGACGCTCTCGCCCCTTATGCGAGACCGAGCATGTCGCTCAGCGTGCTCGACCTCGCAACCTCCGTGGTCCCCTACCTTGGCCTGTCGGTCGCGATGTACTTCTCGCTGCGGGTCTCCTACTTTCTGACGCTCGCGATCGGGGTGCTCGCCTCAGGCTTCCTGCTGCGGACGTACATCATGTTTCACGACTGCTCGCACGGTTCGTTCCTGCCGTCGCGGCGCGGGAACCGCTGGCTGGGGATGGTGCTCGGCGTGATCGTGCTCACGCCGTTCCTGCAGTGGCGCCACAACCACGCCAAGCATCATGCGACCGCGAGCGACCTCGACCGGCGCGGCGGCGGCGACGTGCCGACCCTGACCGTCGATGAGTACTACGAGCGCGACTGGCGTGGCCGCCTCGCCTACCGGCTCTTCCGCAACCCGGTCGTGATGTTCGGGATCGGCCCGCTCTTCGCGATGGTGATCAGCCCACGGTTGATCGCGCGAACCGCGCGGCCGGTTCTGCGGCGCAGCGTCTACGCGACGAACGTGGCGCTTGCGGGGATCGTCGTCGGGCTCTGTTTCCTGATCGGCTGGCGCGACTACCTCCTGATCCAAGGCCCGACCGCGATGCTCGCCGGCTCGGCTGGGATCTGGCTGTTCTACGTGCAGCACCAGTTCGAGGACACCTACTGGGAGCGTGGGGGCCAGTGGACCTATCCGGAAGCCGCGCTGCGCGGCAGTTCCTACCTTCGCCTGCCCCAGCCGCTGCAGTGGTTCTCAGGGAACATCGGCCTGCACCACGTGCATCACCTGAACTCACGGATCCCCAACTACAACCTGCAGCGTGCCCACGACGGCATCGACGTATTCCAAACCGTCCCGGTTCTCACGATGTGGAACGGGATGCGGGCAGTACGGCTGAAGCTGTGGGACGAGGAGAGCGGACGTCTCGTGACCTTCAGCGAAGCGCGCGCAAGCCACACACGCGCCGTCGGCGCTCCGGCGCAGGCCGCAGCGTCCTGAGCCGCGGCTCCGCGGGGCATCCGCGTGGCGCGCCGCTGAAGCGAGCGCCGCCCGCGGCTAGGAGAGTTCGGCCGCCAGCTCCAGGCCGAGTGCCGGCAGCGAGCTGCGCACCCGGCGGTCGAACGTCGCCACGGTCGCACTGCGCGCCTGCGCTGTCGCGAGCGCGAAGCCGTCCCCGAGGCACGCGAGCGACTTGACATGAAAGTAGTATGCGCGCATACTACTTTCATGACCATTATCACCACAGCTCACGCGGACTCCACCGCGCCGCCTTCCGCGTTCTTTGCTCGCTGGGCCGACATGGCCACGTGGCCTGAGTGGAACGCGGATACGGAATGGGTCCGCCTCGACGGGCCGTTTGTCGAAGGGGCAACTGGCGTCCTCAAGCCCAGGGGCGGGCCGAAGGTCAAGTTCGTCGTCCAGAAGCTGGTCCCCGACGTCGAGTTCGTCGACGTCTCCCTGCTGGTCGGCGCGCGGCTGAGGTTCGATCATCTCGTCACGAGCCGGCCGGACGGCGGCAGCACGATCGACGTGGCCATCACGATCACCGGTCCGCTCCGGTGGGTCTGGACGCGAATCCTCGGGAAGGGGTTCCGAGAGAGCGCTCAGCCAGACCTGGATCGCCTCGTTAAGACAGCGGAGTCGACGCGATGACCCATTGGCTTGGTGTGCTCTGCAGGGAGCACGTCAAGCGCGGCACCGAGCTTGGAATCGCGCAGATCGGCCACGGCAAGCGAGCGGGGGTCGCACGCATGCATGCTGGTGACTGGCTGATCTATTACTCGCCGCGCGCCAGCCTGGCAAGCAGGGAGCCACTGCAGGCGTTCACCGCGATCGGAGAGATCCTGGATGAGGACGTTTGGCAGGCCGATGAGGGTGACTTCAAGCCGTGGCGCCGGCGCGTCGCTTATCTCGGCGAGGCTACGGACGCACCGATCGCACCGCTCTCGACGACGCTCGATCTCACCGCCACGCCCAACTGGGGCTACCAACTGCGGCGAGGACTCATCCCGCTGACCGAGCGTGACTTCCGGACTATCCGGACCGCCATGGGAGTCTGACCGTGAGCGACGGCGCGCTCGCCAGCGAGTACGAAGCCGCGGATGAGAGCCCGGGGCTCCTCCTCTGGCAGGTGACCAATCGCTGGCAATCAGCTCAGCGCGCCTCATTGAAGCCGCTTGGCCTGACCCACGTGCAGTTCGTGCTGCTCGCCTCGCTCGTCTGGCTACGCGCCGACGGCCCGGTCACCCAGCGCCAGCTCGCCGACCACGCCGTAACCGATCCGATGATGACCTCCCAAGTGCTGCGTGCGCTCGAGCGCCGAAAGCTCGTTCAGCGAAGCCCGCACCCGGACGACAGGCGAGCCCGTGCGCTCACCGCGACCCCGCATGGACGGCGTCTGGCCAACGAGGCCATTGTCGCGGTCGAAGCATGCGACAGGGCCTTCTTTCAGACGCTCCCTGATCGAGACGGCTTCGTCAGAGCGCTGAGAGCACTCACCGCCACGCAGGTCCAGCCCGCTGCGTCGCTGTAACGCTGAATCAGCCGACGGTGGTCTGGAGCGGCCGTCAAACAGAACCCGGCCCCGTTCCCAGGGCCGGAGTTCGTGCGTCAAGAAAATGGCGGAGAGGGCGGGATTCGAACCCGCGATGGAGTTTAACCCCCATACTCGCTTAGCAGGCGAGTGCCTTCAGCCTCTCGGCCACCTCTCCGGGCGGCTCAGTTTAGAGCGCGACCGCGCCGGCGGGCTGCGCTGGTCGGCCATGCCATCATCTCGTTCGCAGCTGGAGGGGTGGCAGAGCGGTTGAATGCGACGGTCTTGAAAACCGTTGTGCGGGTGACCCCCGTACCCAGGGTTCGAATCCCTGCCCCTCCGTCCGCGCCGCCACAAGACACGCCCGGCTCTCGCGTTCGCGACATTGGCCTCGCCGGCTTCGAGGCCCGGCCTCACGCCGCAGGTGTCGCCTGCCGCTCGACGGCAACGCTCGCAACGAGCGGCGGCTCGATGGTTGCTGCAGTGATCGCGGCGGTGTGCGAGCCGTCGCCGGTGAGTGCGTCCTTGAAGCCGCGGATGCCGTGGCCGAGCGACTGACCGACCTCGGGTAGGCGCTTCGCGCCGAACACGAGCAGGCCGATCGCCAGCAGGAAAACGATGTGGATCGGGTTGTCCAGGCCCATGTGCTTGACCTCAGTTTCTAGTGGGTTTCTCCTCACCTCAGGCGAGAAGCGCTTTCCATTGCTACGGCCGGGACGGCCCGGCGGATCAGAAGGTGTGCGAACGCTGGCCGCAAACGCCGCCTTTCTGTCGGCTGCGGCCTGGCCGCCCGTCGCACGATCAGCCGGGACGGTCAAGGACGCCGCTACGGTTGCGCTGTGAGCGAACACGTCGCGCTCCTGCGCGGGATCAACCTGGGCCCGAACAGGCGGATTGCGATGGCCGACCTGCGCGGTGCGCTGACCGCCGGCGGGTTCGCCGACGTGCGCACTCACCTGCAGAGTGGCAACGTCCTGCTGCGCAGCGAGCTGTCCGGCGATGCGCTCGTGGTGGAGCTCGAGCGCCAGATACATCGCGCCTTTGCGCTCGACGTCGGGGTCGTCGTCCGCACGCGCGAGGAGTTGGCGGCGGTCGTGGCGCTCGATCCGCTGCGGACGGTTGCGAGCGACCGCAGGCTCTACCAGGTGAGCTTCCTTGCCGAGGCGCCGACCGAGGCGATCATCGAGCGGGTCAGCGCGGCGGCGCACCCGCCGGAAGCGGTGTACGTCTGCGGTCGCGAGGTTTACGCCTGGCATCCCGAGGGCAGCGCCCGCTCCCGCTTGGCGCTCACCCTGTCGGATCGCAAGCTCGGTGTCGTTGCGACGGCGCGCAACTGGAACACGGTCGCCAGCCTGCTGGAGCTCGCCGGCGAGGACTGAGCGACGGATCGAGCAACGGTCGTGAGGATCAGCCAGCGGACATCCTTCCCCCGGCTGATCTCGCCCGCGTTCGTCGACGCCGTCACCTACGCGCTGCGTTTCTCGGTGCTGGCGTTCGTGGTTGTGGCGGGCGCCTCGTGGCTGCGCGGAACCTCGCAGCGCTGGGAGGACCCGGTGCCTGCAGCCGCCCCGGCCCGTGGAGCGACGCCTGCCGTCAGTCGCTGACGCCGAGCGCGCGTTCCTGCTCGGGTGCCTGCGCGGTCCGCCGCGTCTCGCCGAGCGGGACCGGCTCGTTGCGTTGCTCGCGAACGATGTAGAGCGGGCGGCGCTTGACCTCGTCGTAGATCCGCCCGACGTATTCGCCGATCACGCCGATCGCGATCAGCTGGATCCCACCCAGCATCAGAATCGCGATCGTGATTGAGCCGAACCCGGGGAGGTAGGAACCCAGTAGCCGCAGTACGAAGACCACGGGGATCGCGAGGAAGGCGATCCCGGAGAACAGAAACCCGAGGTAGGTCGCGAGCTGAAGCGGAGTGTGCGAGAAGGAGAGGATCGCGTCGAGCGAGAAGCGGAGCATCTTTCGCAGCGGGTACTTCGTCTCGCCGGCGTAGCGCGCGTCTCGCTTGTAGCCGATCGCGCTCTGCGTGAAGCCGACCCAGACGGTCATCCCACGCAGGAACCGGCTGCGCTCCTCCATCGCGAGCAACGCCCGCAGAGCGCGACGGTCAAGCAGGCGGAAGTCGCCCGAGTTGGGCGCCAGATCGACCTGCGCGAGGCTGCGAAAGAGCTTGTAGAACCAATGCGCCGTCTTCAGCTTGAACCAGGACTCGCCCTCGCGCTCCTCGCGGACCATGTAGACGACGTCTGAGCCGTTGCGCCACTGTTCGACCATCGCATCGATCAGCTCCGGTGGATCCTGCAGGTCGGCGTCCAGCATCGCGACAGCGTCCCCGCGCGCGTGCTCGAGGCCCGCGGTGAGGGCGGGCTGATGGCCGAAGTTGCGCGAGAGGTGGACGACGCGCAGTCGCGGATCGCTCTCCGCCAGTCGATCGAGAATCTGCGGCGTGCGGTCGCTGGACCCATCGTTGACGATGATCAGCTCGTACTCGAAGTGCGCTAGCGCGGCGGTCGCCCGGGCGTAGAACTCCTCGACCAGCTCCTCCTCGTTGTAGACGGGCGCGCAGACGCTGAGGAGGTCGAGCTCGCGGGTGTTGGTCGATGCCGTCACGGTGTCCTTTGGCCGGGGCCATCGCGATATCGGCCCAGCACAGGGTACTCGCGGCCGGAAGTTCGGCGGCGGTCTGTGAAGCGAACCTAACAGGCGAGTTTCAATTCCAGCTGAATGGCTTTCGCGGCAGGCGCCGCACGCTTCGGGCATGCTTAGCGCTGATGGAGCCTGCTTCGCCGCCCAAGCGGTCGCTTGACATCGCGCTCGTATGGCAGTTCGCCAAATACGGCGTTGTCGGCGCCACCAACACGGCGTTGACGTTCGTGACCTACACGGTCGCCGCGGTGCTGCTCGGCGTTCCCTATCTCGTTGCACTGATCGTCGGCTACATCCCGGGGGCGATCAACAGCTACCTGTTGAACCGGCATTGGACATTCGAGGCGAAGCACCTTCCGCACTCGCGGTCGGGGTCGCGATTCGCGATCGTGCAGGTCTGCGCGATCGCCGCGAATCTCGTCCTGCTCTACGTGATGGTGCACGTGCTGCACGTCGAGAAGATTGCGGCACAGGCGATCCTCACCGTGCCTGTCGTCGCGATCACGTTCTTCATAAACCGCGCCTGGACCTTCGGTCACCACCACGGCGAGCCGCTCCCGAGCCCTCCGGCAGCGCGGTGATCGCGACGGATCCGCCCGCGGCGCGGCCGGGGGAGGCTGCCGCGAGTACACCGCGCGCAGATTGGCGGGCGTGGGTGGCGCTGGCCGCGATAACGCTGCTGGCCGGTGGCCTGCGGGTCGCGCGGCTGCGCTATGTGCCTGCGGACGAGTTCTATGACGCGGCGGTTCGCTCGATGTCGCTGTCGCTGCACAACTTTCTCTACGGAGCGTTCGAGCCCGGTGGCGGAGCCGCGATCGACAAGCCTCCGCTGGACCTCTGGCTCCAGGTCATCGCGGTCAAACTGCTCGGGTACGGGCCGGTCTCGCTGAAGCTGCCCGAGGCGCTCGGCGGGACCGTTGCGGTTCCGCTGCTCTACGGCCTGGTCCGAGGCCTCGCCGGGCGTCTGGCGGGGCTGGCCAGCGCCTTCGTGCTCGCAGTGATCCCGCTGAGCGTGGTCACCTCGCGCAGCGACACGATGGATTCGGTGATGATGGCGCTGCTGGTGGGGTGCGCGTGGCTGCTGGTCGCGGCGGTCAAGCGCCGGCGCCTGCGATGGCTCCTTGCGGCGGGCGCCACGCTCGGGCTCGCTTTCAACGTCAAGTTGTTCGAGGCATTGGTTCCGCTGCCGGCGTTTGCGATCTTCTGGTGGTTGGCGAGCGGCGCGCGGCCGCTGCGCGATCGGGTGGCGCGGGCCGCGGGCGCCGCGCTCGCGTTTGGCGTGGTCGCGTGTGCGTGGCTCGTGTTCGTCTCGCTGACCCCGGCCGGCGAGCGGCCGTGGCCGATCGGCTCGACCGACGGGAGCGTCTGGAACGCGGTCTTCGTCTACAACGGCTGGGATCGGATCGCCGGGGCGCCGGCCGCCCTCGTCACCTCCGCCGCTGCCTCGGTTGCAAGCGGGCTAAATGGCGGGCCGATCAGCGCGGTCATCTCGCCCGCTGGCCCGCTCCGGCTGTTTGCGCACAACGAGATCGACTACGGCGGCCTCATCGGAACCGCCCTGTTCGCGGCGCTTGTGCTCGGGGCGCTCGCGGTCGCTCCGCTAGTCCGCGACCGCAAGGCCCGGCGCCGTGACGGCCCAGAGCACGCGGCGATCGCCGGCCTGGCGGCGTGGCTCCTGCTCGGTTACGCGCTCTTCAGCTTCTCGAGTCGCACCCACCCGCGCTACCTCGAAGCGTTCACGCCCGCGATCGCGATGGTGCTTGGGGTCGGCGGCGTCGCGCTGGCACGCCGGGCGCGCCGCGATGCCCGCTGGTCCTACGCGCTTGCCGGCGCCCTCGCGCTGTGTCTTCTCGAGGCCGCCGCCGGAAGCGCGAGGCTGTCCCGCGCCGGGCTTTTCGCGGTTGCGTTCGTGGCGGTCGGTGCAGCGGTCGCGGCGGTCTGGCTGCTGGCGCGGAGCCCGCGGCGCGGGCTGCTCCCGGGCTGGGTGACGCCGCCGGCAACCGCGGCCGCCCTGCTCGCGGGTGCGCTCGCGCTGGTGATGCTGAACGATGACGTGCGCGTGATCCGCCACGCCAGCACCGTCCAGGCGACCGAGGTGACCGTCGGGGCGCAGCTGACCGGTGCGCTGTCGCGCTTTCTCGAGCGCCATCAGGGCGGCGCGCGCTATGAGGTCGCCGTCAGCGCCCCCACGCTAGCCTCGACGCTGATCGTCCGTGACGCCCGGCCGATCCTGCTGCTCACATCGGTCTATGCGCGCCCGCTTGTGACCCTCGCGCAGTTGCGCGCGGACGCGGCTCGCGGCGAGGTGCGCTACGTCTTCACCCGCGGGATCTGTCCCGGCGCGAAGTACACGACGCTGCCGGCCTGCTCCGTCGCTGATGCGTGGGTGCGCGCGCATGCGACTGACGTGACTGCAAAGCTCGGGGTCGCGCAAAAACGCGGGCTCCTCTACGAGCTGCCGGCGTTCACCGCCGGCCAGTAGCCGGCGGCGTCGATGTTAAGCGCGACACACAGTTCCTAATCAGAACTTCGACGCAGTGAGCGCTGGTTGTCGTAGCGTTCCTCGGGCCAGTTTTTTCCAAGGCACGGATACCGATGAATCCAGACGCTCGATCAGATGACCGGGCGCCAAGCTCTGGGCACAGCCGCCGCGCATTCCTGAAGAGTGGGATCCGCGCCGGTGCGCTCCTTGGCGGCGCCGGCGCGATGGACGCCCTCGGGGCGTCTGCAGCCGCGCTTGGCGCACATCGCGTCAGGCGGCCCGCGCCGAAACCCAACGGACCGAACATCCTCGTGATCGTCGTCGACCAGATGCGCTACCCACGCTGGTTCGGTGGGGCCGGTGCGGACGTCGGCTTCCCGCCCAACATTGCGCGCATCCGCAGCAACGGTGTGAGCTTCGCGCGCCACTACACCGCGTCGAACGACTGCAGTCCCGCTCGGGCGACGTTGCTCACGGGCCTTCACACGCATCAAACCGGCTGCATGATCACCGGGATCAGCACGCTGTCACCCGCCTTCGACACCTGGGGCAGCTATCTGCGCGAGCTCGGATACGCCTCCTACTGGTTCGGGAAGTGGCACCTGACGCGTGCGGACCGTCGCTGGAACGAGGTCGATGGCCCGCCGGGTCTGGCACGCTACGGATTCGACGGCGGCACCTACCCGTCTCCCAACGGCGCACCTTCACAGGGCTGGCGGGCCGATCCGATGATTGCGAGCCAGTTCATCGACTGGTACGGACAGGCCGGCGGCGATGGCCCGTGGTGCACAACCGTGTCGTTCGTGAACCCCCACGACATCGCGTGGTGGTACCGCTGGAGCGATGCGAGCGCGTCCGAGGCGAGCGCGCCGCGATTGATCCATCAGCTGCCCGGCAACTTCCAGACGCCCGACCAGCTCGTCGGCAAGCCGCTGGCGCAACGATCGCTTCAGAACACGACGGATCTGTCGTTCGGCGACGTCCCCTACAGCGGTCCCCAGCTGATGCCGGCGTGGCTTCCATTCCTCGATCTGTACGTGAAGCTCCAGGCCGCGGTCGATCGCCAGGTCGGTGTCGTGCTCGACGCCCTCGCCACGCGACCGCAGATCGCGGCGAACACCGTCGTCATATTCACCTCTGATCACGGCGAGTACGGCGGCTCGCACGGACTGCGCGGAAAGGGAGCCGGCCTCTACGAGGAAGGGATCAACGTCCCGTTGATCGTCAGCGACCCGCGTGGCAAGACGACGGCTCATCCCGAGGTCACGAGAACGCAGATCAGCTCGAGCGTCGACGTGGTGCCGTTGATGCTGACCCTCGCGCGGGGTTCGGGCGAGTGGCGCCGCGAGCGCCGCTACAAGCACCTTGCCGGCCGCCCCGACCTCGCCGCGATCCTGGCCGATCCGACCGCTCCAGGACGTGACTATGCGCTTCATGCGACCGACGAGCTCGTCACGGAGTTCGCGGTCGAGCCCTACAGCACGCTTGCGCCGATCCACATCGCCGGCCTGATCACGGCGAAAGCGAAGTACGGCCTGTACTCCCATTGGCGCGGGAACACGCTCGAACCCATCGCTGCCGGTCAGGAGCGCGAGCTCTACGACTATTCGACCGCGCCGGGGCGGCTCGAGCTGCGCAACCGTGCCGGCCACAGTCGGCTCGAGGCATCGCTGCATGCGACGCTCGAGAGCGCGATCGCCGAAGAACTGCAGGCGCCGCTTCCGCCGCCACTCGCTCGCGCGCAACGCGAGGGATTCGTGAACTACTTCGAAAGCGCCGCCCACGCCGCGACGCTCTCCCAGGCGCGCCGGCGTCGCGAGCTGGAGCAGATCGTCGGCTCACAGCTCGGGAGCGAGCTGAACCCGCACCGCCACCGTCACTGAGACGCCGCAGCGCTCAGCCAGTTGCTCTGATCGTGTTCGAGCTGGCGAGCGTCTGACCCGCGCTGCCGACCGCCACGACCTGAACCCAGGGGCCCGTCTTACCGCCCTTCAGCTGCGTCTCGAAACCCGCGCGGGTCGCCGTCGCGACCTGCGTCAGCGTGGTCGGGGAGCTACCCGCCAATAGGTGCCACGAGCTGACCGTCGTCGCGCCGTTCCAGCTCGCCTGCGCGCTGAGCGTTCCGTCGGCGGCGACGTGGGCCGACACCGACGGCTTCGTGTCGGGCTGTGCGCTCCAGGGCGCGAAGTAAGTGCGGAAGTCCTGCACGTCCAGCCCGAGTGTGCCGGCAAAGATCAGATTGCCCGTCGAGTCGTACTCGGCGAAGTCGGGCAGGCCGCCGTAGCCCATCAGCCAATTTCCATCCCCCAGGTTGAGGGTGTCGCCCTGGCTGGAGGCCAGCAGTGTGCGGGCCGGGTCGGTGAAAGCCTTGACCAGGGTCACGGTGTGGGTGGCGAGGTCAGGCGAGAGCAACAGGCCGCGCGACTGCTTCTCCTGCGGCGGCGAGGACCCGTTGTCGAACACGGAGATCAGTCCCCCCGGTTCCCATATCGCGTCGTGCTGCCAGTAGAACTTCACCCCCGGCCCGAGCGTGAAGGTGCTGTGCTTGCCGCCGATCTGCCAGTCGATCGCGCCGGTTCGCAGGTCGACGTTGTAGATCCCCCAGGTGTTTCGCGAGGAGAGCAGGACGGTGTTTGCCGCCCCCGGGTTGACCGAGTTGATGTGCACGTAGTCCCAGTTGTTCTTGTGTGGGACGGGGCTGTAGGAGTCGGCCAGCGGAATGTGTCCAAACGCGTGCCACTCCCACATTACGAGGCCCGTCTTGATGTCGATCTCCTGCACGATCGAGTCGTTGACGTACGCGTTCGCGAGGCCGCCGATGTGCGTGAGGTTGAGCCGCACCGGGTCGAACGCGTCGATCCAAGCCGTGTTCTGATCAGTCACCTGAAACTCGTGCAGGTCCGCGCTGTAGCCGTTGCCGGCTCTCACGACCGCGAGCGGCTTGTAGTTCGAGGAGTAGATCTGATCCTCGCCCTGGCCGAATCCGAGTTGCAGTACGCGCCCCTGCCACCAGGTCAGGACCGTCTGGCCCTCGTAGGTCTGCGGGCGGAAGTTGGTCGACGAATCGTGGGCGGGCAGGGCGCGGAACCAAATCAGGTTCCCGGCCTGATCGGAGATCATCTCGCCGGGTCGACCCGCGCCCTGGTAGGGGGCGAGGAACAGGTCGCCTGGGCTGGCTGCGCTCGCTGCGGGCTTCGTGATCCGCACGATCGACGGTGTCAGGCCCGGAGCCGACGCGAAGTGCTGGACGTCGGCCGGATTGCCCGTCCGGTGCGGGAATTGTGTCTGGTCAACCGGTGCCTGGTAGGCGACTGTGAAGGTCGTGTGAACGGTCTGCCCGCTCGAAGGGCCGCCCGCGACGAGTGCGCTGACGCTCACACGCTCACCGGGGGCAAAGCGGTGCGCGGGTATGAAGCTCTCGCCCGTGCCGGTGGAGTACGCCTCGAGGCGTCCGCTGTGGCTGCCGCTGCGCGAGCCGACGACGCTGACGCCCGAGACCGTTGTTCCACTCTGTCCGAGGAAGCTGATCTGCGTCGCGGGCGAAGCGTCGCTCGTTCCGGGAAACGGCGAGACTGCGACCGCGTTGGCCTGTGCCGCCGTGCTGTCCGCGACGGGAACCGACGTCGGGAGGCTGGCGGCGGCGCTTCCGCAGCCGGCCAGGCCGCAGGCGAACGCGATCGCGCTTGCAAGGCATGCGGCGCGCGCCGTCCAGTGCCGCCGGTCAAGCGGTGAGAGATCCGGGTGCGCTCGAGGCATCAGCAGTGGGTTGCGCGCGAACAGCGTTGAGCGTGCTGGTGCCCGCGCTCGCGCAGCCTAGCGCAGCGCGAAGCGCGTCGGCGCCGACGCCAGGTGGGGTCCGCGCATCAGTCCGCGCCCGACCCTCGTTTGCGCGGCTGCCGCGCAACCAGCGGTTCGTGCAGCGATCGGCGCAGCCGGATGAACCCGATCGTTCCCCAGGTCAGAGGGATCCACAGCGCGATCGCGTGGTAGACGACCGCGGCAGCGGCGGCCGGCGTCGCACTGATCCCGTAGAGCACGAACATGCCGACGAACCCGCCTTCGAGCGCGCCGACGTTGCCGGGGATCGGCAGGACGTTCGCGAGGTACCCGATCTGGTAGGCGAGCACGATGACCGCGATCGGCGGAGTGTGCGGCGTCGCGTGAAAGCAGGCCCACAGCACGCCGATGTCGCACCACAGGTAGGCAAACGCCCCGAGCAGGCGCAGGTCGGGCTTCAGCAGCGCACGCCGCGTGTCGCGGATTGTCTGTGCCCCGCCGCGCACGAGCGCCGCGACGCGGCCGTCGCCACGCGCAACCGACCGATTCTCCGTGAGCCGGGGCAGCGAAAGGAAGAACGCCACAACCAGCACGCCCGCGCCTGCCGGAACGAGGGTGAGCAGCGGGTCGCTGTCTCCGGGCACTATGCCGAGGCCGAGCAGGAGGCCCGCGCCGATCAGCGTGATCGCGTTGATCGCGCTGGTCAGCAGGAACAGCACTCCCGAGCGATGCGCGATCTCACCGAGCGTGACGCCGCTCTCACGCAGCAGCCAGGCGCCGATCGCGAGGCTCCCGGCACCGCCCAGCGAGACCGCTGCCCCAAAGGCCATCTCGGTCAGCGCCACGCGCGCACCGAACACGATCGGCGCACGGTCGAACACGCGAAGGAAGATCAGGACGTAGCCGGCGCACGACAGGATCTCGAGCGCGATCGCCGCTGCAAGCCAACCGGGCGTCATGCGCGTCACGACCTTGCCGACGCCGTGCAGCCCGGGCACGGCAATGAGCAGCGCGACCACGAGCACAACCAGAACCGTGAGCGTGATGATCCCGTTGCGAAGTCGGCGTGCCTGAACCTCCGGTGTCTCCGCCGCGTCGGGCGGGCCCGTAGCGCTCATGCGCGCCGACCTCGGGTCCCCGCGTCGGCGGCAGATCCAGGAGCAGCGCAGACCGTCGCCGGATCACGCCGGTGGCGGTCGACGATCACGGTCGGGTTGCTCTCGTACTGTCTCGTGACGGCGCGATCACGGCAGACTACGCGCTCCAACCACCGACCGGACCGGCACGGTCCTCGGACGGCCGCCGGCCGCCAGCCCTAGGTCACGTGAAACCCGACCCCGAGCAGCACCAGCGGCCACAGTGCGATCGCGATCGCCGCGGCGACGATTCGATGGAAGGCACCGACGTGCGCGAAATAGTGGTGCGCGTGCGCGACGAACCAGCCGATCACCAGGTAGACGATCCCCGGCAGCCCGATCTTCATCTGGCGTCTCCAGATGTCTGGTTCACGATCGCCGGACCGCCTGGGGGCCCGGCGGCGTCGGTTCGCCACGACACCGCCGGGTTCGCGGAGCCACCACAGTCTCCGCCGCGTCCCGTCGCCCGCCATCCGCCGGCCACCCTCCGGCCGGCGGGCAACCAGCTAGAGACCGGCGGGCGGATCGGGCTGCACTGTCTCACCAGCGTAGTAGTCAACTGCGTCGCCGCGACGGAACAGCAGCCGGAGGTTCGTGGGCTCGTCAAAAGCCCCGACCTTGTCGGAGTCCGGGTACACCGCGAGCGAGGGTTGGCGCATCGTCGAGAGCATCAGGACGCGCGCTGTCTCGCCCGAGACGTTGCCGATCCTGTGCACTCCCGACGGTCCCTGCGGGAAGCACACCGTGTCGCCGGGGGAGAGCTCCTCCTCGCCCTGCGCGTGGCGGACGGTCGGGCGTCCGGCGAGGACGATCAGCAGTTCCTCGTCTCCGGCCTCCCAGTGGTAGGGGCAGATGCTCTCGCCGGGCGGCAGCTCGTAAACGGTTCCGCCGAGCCGGCTCGCTCCGATCGCCGGTCCGAACCGCGCGTATCCGGCGCGGTAGCCCGCCGGATCCTCCAGGTCCGAATATGTGAACTCTGCGTCGAAGATGTTGAAGCGCTCCATCGGATCGAGCTTAGTGTTTCTTCCTCGGTCGCTTGGCGATCAGGACGGCCCGGCGCCGCGCCCCCTCACTTGGCTCGAAGCTCACAGCGACCGTCTGGTCATCGACTCGCTCCTCGACCTTGGCGAGCGACGTGCGGACATCGTCGTCGGCGACGGTTGGAGGGTCGAACAGGCTGCGTGGCCAGTAGTGGTGGGCGAGCACGCTGTTGAGCTCCGCTCCGTAGACCAGCACGCGGGCTCCAAGGTACAGCCACGCGAGTAGCCCGATCACACCGGCGAAACCGCCGTAGGTCGCGCTCGCCTTGGTCAGCACGTGACGGACGTACACGCCGCCGACGGCCTGGATCAACACCCAGCCGGCGGTCGCCATGGCCACCCCGGGCCAGAGCCGGCGAGAGGGCACGCTGGCGTCGGTTAGGAGCCGGAACGCGACCGCGAACAGGGCGAGGTTCAGCAGGATCGACACACCGATGCCCGCGATGTCCAGTGCGAGGTTCCCTACACCGGCCGAGGTTACGCCGGTGAGTGCGATCGTCACGAGCTCCATCAGGCCGATCGCGAACAGCAGGCGTGCGCCTCGCATCCGCTGGTGCAGGAAGCCGGGACGGCTCTTGTAAGGCACGCCGCCAATCTGGTCGAAGGCGTTCTGCAGCACGTTCGTGACGGCGAGGCCCGACCAGAGGGCGCCGATGCCGCCCACGGCGATCGCGACCCCGCTGCCCACGAGGTGGCCGTCCTTCAGCGTCGTGCCGATGATCGGAATGTTCGGCAGCCCGGAGTTCAGGATCGTCTGGCGAGCGCCCGCATCGCTCTGGACGATGAAGCCGAGTACCGCCACGGCGAGCAGCATCAGGGGGAACAGGGAGAGGAACCCGTTGTAGGCGATCAACGCCGCCTGATTGCCCGCCTGGTCCTCCCCGAACTTCTTCTGCACGGCGATCGGCACCGCCAATCCCGCGTGTCGTCTCTGGAGTCGATCGATCCACCGCAGGGGCCCCAGAGCATCCACGGCTGCATTGTCGCGGCAACCCGCCGGGTGTGAGGCGCGGCTACACCAGTCCTGTATCCTCGGTGGATGGGACTAGATAACCCGGTTCACATCATCCTGCTGCTGCTCGTGCTGCTGCTGGTGTTTGGGGCCAAGCGACTGCCGGAGATTGGCAAGTCCCTGGGAGAGGGGATGCGCGGATTCAAGGACTCCCTCAGTGGAGCCACGAACCACGACTCTCTGACCCAGGCGGCGCCAACTCCGCCTGCGCCCGTGGCCGCACCAGTGCCCGCCGAACCGGCGGCCGTCGAGAAGTCCTGACGGAGCCGGCCGGCGCGTAAGCGCCGGGTTTCGGCCTGCCGTATGCGTGCGCTGAGCGCCCATTGGGCGCTGCGCGCGTCCTCGCCTAGAATCCGCCGATCGACGAGGAGCGACGACAGGCCCAGTTCGACAGGCTCGACCGGCTGATTGCGCGCGTCGTCGAAACAAACACGTTCCAGCGCGAGCGGCTGAGCGGATCACGGGTTCGCTCGCTCGAGGATCTGCGAGCGCTTCCGTTCACGACCAAGGACGAGCTGCTCGCCGACCAGGCGCAGGCCCCGCCCTACGGTACGAACCTCACATTCCCGCTGGACGCCTACACGCACCTGCACATGACGAGCGGCACTGTCGGTGATCAGCTTCGTGTGCCCCAGACGCTCGAGGACTGGGCCTCGACGCGCGGCCTGTTTGCTCGCGTCCTGCGCGAAGCCGGCGTCGGGGCCGGCGACCGGGTGGCCTTGCCGTTCGCGTTCGGCGCCTACCTTCAGTTCTGGGCTGCTGCCGCGGGTGTCGAGGAGGTCGGCGCGCTGGCGCTGCCGCTCGGCGGGATGGAGGGCCGCGAACGCCTGATCGCGATCGGCGAGCTTGGGGCGAGCGCGATCATCTGCACCCCGACCTACGCGCTCAAGCTGATTGACGTGGCGCTGAAGTGGGGCCTCGAGAGTGCGTTCGAGTCGGTCACGACGATCATCTGCCAGGGCGAGCCGGGTGCCTCGATCGCCGCGGCTCGCGAGCGAATCGAGGAGGCGTGGGCGGCGCGCGTCGTCGATCACGCCGGCTCGACCGAGGTCGGCGTCTTCTCCTACCCGTGCGCGGCCGGCGGCGGAATCCACATCAACGAGAGCGAGTTCCTGTGCGAGATCCTCGACCCGGTCTCCTTTGAGGAGGTGCCGGTCGGAGGTCAGGGAGAGCTCGTGCTGAGCGCGCTCTCGAGGGTCGGGTACCCGGCGATCCGCTTTCGCGGCGGCGACGTCGTGAACGTGGGCGGCGTCTGTCCCGTTCGGCACGACGACGCCTGGCTCCCTGACGGAATCGTCGGGCGCTCCGACGACATGGTCGTGATCCGCGGGATGAACGTGTTTCCATCCGCGATCGAGCAGACGTTGCGCGAGGCCGGAGCGTTTGGCGAGTACAGGATTCGCTTCTACACCGAGGTCGGTGAGCGCGACGAGGTGCGCGTGCTGCTCGAGACGACCGACCCGGGAATCGTGCACACGATCGAGGAGCGAATTCTGCGGCGGCTCGCTCTGCGCGTGCGTGTCGTGCCGGTCATGCCCGGAGTCCTCGCAGCTCAGCGCCTCAAGGCGCGGCGCATCGAGGACGTGCGTGACCGCGGCGCACCTGCCGGCGAGCCAGCCGGTCGCCGCTAGCGATCAGCTCGGGACGCAGGCGCGACGGTCTCGAGCAGGTCGCTCAGGTAGCGCAGGTGGTCGCGCATAGCTCGCTCCGCCAGCGCCGGCTTGCGCGCTTCGATCGCTTCGAGGATCTCCCGATGCTGTTCGCGCGCGACCGCCTCCACGATCGCCGGGGCGATCAGGTCCTTCAGCGCCGGCTGCAGCACCTCGTGCGACCAGGCGATCAGAGCGCACGCCACCTGGTTCCCGCTCGCTCCGGCGATCGTCCAGTGAAAGTAGGTGTCCGTCTCTCGCTGCCTGCCCTCGTCATCAGCGTGGCGGGCCGCGTCGTCGAGCGCGCCTCGCAGTTTCGCGATCGTCTGGGCGTCGGCGCGTTCGGCCGCAAGGCCGGCGAGCGGCACCTCCAGCAGGATTCGGACCTCGGTCAGCTCCGACACGGACGTCAGGTCCGCTCGCAACATGCCCGCGATCGCGTCGCTGACGGTCTTCGCGAGACCGCTGTCGACGGTCCGTGCGACGAAAACGCCGCCGCCCGGGCCCCGCGCGGCGCGCACGAGGTTCGCGCCGACAAGTAGACGAACGGCTTCGCGGACCGCGGGACGGCTCAACTCGAGTTGGTCGGCGAGCTCCTGCTCGGTCCCGACGCGGTCGCCGGGCTCGAGGCCGCGCTCAGCGATCGTCTCGCGAATCAGCCTCACGGCCTGGTCGCTTGAGAGGTCGGTAGCCATCGCGCGCCAATATATAAGATCGCTCTTTTGTAGTCGCTTGACTAATAGGTGGTCCGTGACTTAGCATCGCCCACCCGCTTGGCGATCGGGCAAGCGGTGGCAGAAGCGGCGCCTGCGGGGCGTCGGGTCAAAGGAGAGGAGCATTGATGTCCGAGGAGCGAAAAGGTGCCGGCGGCCTCAGCCGCGGCGACTTCCTCAAGCGGGGCGGGGCAGCGGTTGGCGGAGTTGTCTTGGGCGGCGGGATTGCGGCGGAGCCCTCGTGGGCGCGGCCCAACAACCCCAACGCGCGTGATGCGTCGGTCGAGACGATCACGATCGGCTACGTCAGTCCGCTGACAGGGCCGGACGCCGGGTTCGGCGAGCCGGATCCGTATGTCATCGGCCTCGCCCGCAAGGCGTTCGCCAAGGGTTTCAAGGTGGCCGGAAAGACTTACAAGGTCAACATCATCAGCAAGGACGCTCAATCCTCGCCGTCGGTTTCGGCGCAGGTGACCCAGGAGCTGATCTCCAGCAGCAACGTCGACATGCTGCTTGCCACCTCGACGCCCGAGGTCGTGCTTCCCGTCGTCGGCGCTGCGGAGGCCGCAGGCGTCCCAGCGGTATCGACAACGGTTCCGTGGCAGGCCTGGTGGCTTGGGTCCGGAAACAGCCTGTCGAAGCCCGTCGCCTACCAGTGGATCTTCCACTTCAGCTTCGGTGTGGGGAACTTCTTCGACACCTACACGGACATGTGGCCACAGGTCTCGACGAACAAGACGGTCGGCGTGATGTATCCGAACGATGCCGACGGCAATGCGATCCGCGGGGCCCTGGCTCCGCTGCTCCACAGTGCCGGCTACACGATCGTCGATCCGGGTCCCTACGAGGACGGAACGACTGACTTCACCTCGCAGATCACGATGTTCAAGCAGCAGAACTGCGAGATCTTCAACACGTTCCCGATTCCGCCGGACTTCACGACGTTCTGGCGCCAGGCGGCGCAGCAGGGCTACACCAAGCAGGTGAAGATCGCGCAGATCGCCAAGACGGGGTTGTTCGTCTCGCAGATCCAGGCGGTCGGTCTGAAGCTCGGCAACAAGCTCGCGACCGGCTGCTACTGGGGACCGACGTGGCCCTACAAGTCAACCCTGACCGGCATCTCGAACAAGGCTCTGGGAGCCGGCTACGAGGCGCACAGCGGCAAGTACTGGAATCAGCAGACCGGCGCGAGCATGGCGCTGTTCGACGTCGCGGCCGCCGCGCTGAAGGCCAGCGGTAACCCGAAGAACAAGGCGGCGGTGGCCAGCGCGCTGAAGAACCTCAGCGTGAACACGCCGCTCGGCAACCTCCATTGGGGAACCGGAAGCCCGTCGAAGAACCCGGTGCCGAACGTGGTTGCGACACCGATCCCGGGCGGACAGTGGCTCACGACGAAGAAGGGCAGCAAGTACCCGCTCGAGTTCGTCTTCTGCGAGCACAAGGACGATCCGCACGTTCCGATCCAGGCGAAGCTGAAGCCCTACAGCTGATCCTGTAGTAATCACGAGCATGGCAACAGAGCCGTTGCTCGCCGCCGTCGGGGTCCGCAGGCAGTTCGGAGCGCTTGCGGCCCTCGACGGCGTTGACTTGAGCGTCGCCGCCGGCGAGGCGGTCGGCATCGTCGGGCCCAACGGAGCGGGCAAGACGACACTGCTGAACGTGCTCGCCGGCACGATCGCACCGTCGGATGGAACGGTCACGTTTCGCGGGTCCGATATCACGCGCGCGCCGGCGAGCCGCCGAGCCCGGCTCGGGATCGCACGCGCACACCAGGTGCCCCGCCCGTTTGGCGGCATGACCGTGTTCGAGAACTGCTTCGTCGCAGCTTCGACCGGTGGTGGCCTGCGTCGCGCCGGCGCCTACGCGCGTTGTCTCGAGGTGCTCGAGCGTTGCGATCTCGCCGAGCTGGCCGATCGCCGCGCCGACACCCTCGGGCTGCTCGGACGCAAGCGACTCGAAATGGCGCGCGCGCTCGCCACGGGTCCGGTGCTGCTGCTGCTCGACGAGATTGGGGCGGGGCTCACGGACGCCGAAGCCGAACAGCTCGTGACGATGATCAATGGCCTGCGCGAGGACGGAATCGCGATCGTCTGGATCGAGCACATCGTGCACGTGCTGGTCCAGGTCATCACGCGCCTCGTCTGCATGGAGGCGGGCCGGGTGATCGCGGACGGCGAGCCCCGCGCTGTGATGAGCGACGCCCGCGTGGTCGACGCCTACCTCGGAACCGCGGCAGCGTGACCGCACGCAAACCGAAACCGCCGGCCCCGAAGGGAGCGCCGCTGCTCGAGGTCGAGGGCCTGCGGCTGCGTCATGGACTGCTCGAGGCGGTCCGTGACGTCTCGCTCACGATCAGCGAAGGCGAGACGCTCGCGCTCGTCGGCGCGAACGGCGCGGGGAAGACAACGCTGCTGCGCGGCATCGCCGGCGCCCACCGTGCCAGCGAGGGGCGGATCATCTTCGACGGCGCCGATGTCACGCGGATGCCCGGCCACAGTCGCGTCGGACTCGGCATCGCGCTCGTACCCGAGGGGCGCAGGCTGTTCGCGAACCTGACCGTCGAGGAGAACCTCCGCGTCGCGACCCAGCGCAGGCGCACGGGACGCTGGACGGTCGACACCGTGATCGAGGCCTTCCCGATGCTCGGTCCGCTACGCGACCAGCGTGCCGCGACGCTGTCGGGGGGCGAACAGCAGGCCACCGCGATCGGACGCGCGCTGATCTCAAATCCGCGCCTGCTGCTGCTGGACGAGGTGTCGCTCGGCCTCGCGCCGCTGGCCGTCGAGGCCGTCTACAGCTCGCTGCGCAGCGTCGTCGCTGAAGGAGCGACCGTGATCCTCGTCGACCAGGACTTCACGCGGGCAGCGACGATCGCCGACCGGATGGTCTGCATGCTCGAAGGGCGCTTCGTGCTCGAGGGCGCTCGCGACGAGCTGACCCGCGAACAGATCACCGAGGCCTACTTCGGCCTGCATCGCGCCGCGGGGGTCGCAGGGTGACCTGGGTCAACGACGTCATCCAGGGAATCCTGCTCGGCGGCTACTACGGGATCATCGCGTGCGGCCTCGCGCTGATGTTCGGGGTCATGCGGATCATCAACCTCGCCCACGGCGACATCGCCGTGCTCGGTGCCTATCTCATCTACCTCCTGCTCGAGCACTGGAACGTCTCACCGCTGGTCGGCGTCCTCCCGGTGCTGCCCGCGATGCTGCTGCTCGGCTACTTCCTCCAGCGCCTCGTGCTACAGCGCAGCCTGCGCTCCGGCCTGCTGGTCCCGCTCCTCGCCACGTTCGGCCTATCGATCGTGATCCAGAACGTGCTGGAACAGAGCTTCTCTCCCGACGTCCGCTCCCTCGGCCAGGACACCGGCTCGCTCGTCACAGCCGCCTGGCGGATCAACAGCCAGATCTCGATCTCCGCCCTCAGCGCCCTGATCTTCGGCACCGCGGTCGTCATCTTCGCCGCGGTGCAGCTGTTCCTCTCGAAGACCGACGCCGGTCGGCGGATGCGCGCCACCGCGGAGGATCCCGACACGGCCGAGCTGGTAGGTATCGACTCGCGCTCGGTCTACGCGTGGGCGACCGCGGTAGCTGTCGTGATCGCCACGATCGGCGGTCTCGCGCTCGCGCTGCGCTCGACCTTCTACCCCTATTCCGGCCCCGACCAGCTGATCTTCGCCTTCGAGGCGGTCGTGATCGGGGGTCTCGGCTCGTCGCTTTGGGGCGCGCTGCTCGGCGGCATCGTCCTGGGGATCGCGCAGACCGTCGGCGCGCAGATCAACCCCGAGTACTCGATCCTCGCCGGGCACATCGTGTTCCTGCTCGTCCTGATCTCCCCGCGCGGGGGCCTGCTGACGCTCCGATCGGGCCGTGCGGCCCGCGGGCCGCTACCACGGGCGACCACATGAGCGCGGCAACCGGTGCCGCGGCCGCGCCCACGCCGCCGATCGCGCGGATCCAGCGCTGGACGCGCCTCTCGGCCGGCTTCACGGGCGGCTTCGGGCTGCTGCTGGTCGCGCTCGCGTTCGTGCCGGTGGTGATGGGCGCGAGCGTCGTTCAGGACCTCACGAGCCTCCTCACCCTCGTTCTGCTGGCGGTCATGTGGAACGCTCTCGCCGGCTACGCGGGTCTCGTCTCGATCGGGCTGCAGGCCTACATCGGTCTCGGCGCGTACGCGACCGTGTGGTTCGCCCTGCACGGCTTCGACCCGTACCTCGGCATGCTGCTCGCCGTCGTCTTCTGCGCGGTCGTCTCGGTCCCGCTCTCGTTCATCGTGCTTCGCTTCCGCGGGGCCCAGTTCGCGATCGGGACCTGGGTCGTCGCGGAGGCGATCGGGATCTACGTCTCCTTCGACAACCAACTCGGCGCCGGCACCGGCATCTCGCTGATCCAGCTCGACAGATACTCGCCGACCAGCCGCGAGCACTACACCTACTGGCTGACGCTCGCGCTCGCCGCCTTCTTTGTCATCTCCGTGTTCTTCCTCCTACGCAGCCGCCTCGGCGCGTCACTGCAAGCGATCCGCGACGACGAGGGCGCCGCATCGTCGGTCGGCGTACGCGTCGTCGCCGGCAAGCGCATCCTGTTCGTCCTCGCCTCAGCCGGCTGCGGGGCGGCCGGCGCGATGACGGTCGCCAACATCCTCTTCATCGAGCCGACGTCGATCTTCTCGGTCAACTACAGCGCGTTCATGATCTTCATGGTGCTGGTCGGCGGGCTCGGAACCTTCGAGGGGCCGATCATCGGCGCGATCATTCTCTACTTCATCCAGAAGCAGTTCGGCAACGACGGCACCTGGTACCTGATCGGCCTCGGCGCAACCGCGATTCTGTTTGCGCTGCTGCTCCCGCGCGGCATCTGGGGGATGGTGGCGGAGCGCACCGGACTGCGTTTCCTGCCGGTCGGCTACCGCGTCAAACGCGCCGCAGGCGCGCCCGCGCCGGACCCATGAGGACCGCCCGCGCCGCGGTGAGCGAGATCGCCGGCGGCCCGTTCGTTCTGAGCGACGTCGATGTCGGTGAGCTTCGCGCCGACGAGCTCCTGATCTCCGTCAGCGCAGCCGGCATCTGCCACACCGACCTCACCTGCGCCGCCGGCCTGATCCCCACGCCGCTGCCCGCGGTGCTCGGTCACGAGGGCGCCGGAGTCGTCCTCGCCGTCGGCGCGGGGGTCGCGGACGTCCACGTCGGCGAACGCGTCGCGATGACCTTCGACTCCTGCGGCGCCTGCCCGAGCTGCCTGCAGGCGAAGTCCTCCTACTGCTACGAGTTCTTCGAGTACAACTTCGCCGCCTCGCGGCCGCTTGACGAGTCGAGCGCCCTCTCACGTGACGGCATCTCGATCGGCTCCCACTTCTTCGGCCAGTCGAGCTTCGCGACACTCGCGGTGGCGCGTGAGCGCAACGTGGTCGGCGTCGAGAGCCACATCCCGCTCGATCTCGTGGCGCCCTTCGGCTGCGGCTTCCAGACCGGCGCCGGCGCCGTCCTGTGCACTCTCGAGCTGCCCCCGGGAAGCACGCTCGCCGTCTTCGGCACGGGCGCCGTCGGCATCGCCGCGATCCTCGCCGCCGTGATCGCCGGCGCGAGCACGATCATCGGGATCGACCGCGTCCCGGCCCGCCTGCAGCTGGCTCGCGAGCTCGGAGCAACCCACACCCTCGATGCGAGCGCGGTTGATGTCGCGGCGGAGATTCGCGCGCTGACCGGCCACGGCGTCGACTTCGCGCTCGAGACGACCGGCGCTCCCGAGGTGCTCCGCGCCGCGGTCGACTCGCTGACCCCGCGAGGGACCGCCGGCGTGATCGGCGCCCCTCGCTTCGGCACCGAGGTCTCACTGGACGTCAACACGATCCTCACCGGCGGTCGCGTGGTCCGCGGCATCGTCGAGGGTGACAGCGTGCCGAAGCTCTTCCTGCCAAAGCTGATCCGCTACTGGGAGCAGGGTCGCTTCCCCGTCGAGCGCCTGATCCGCCACTACGACTTCGACCAGATCGGCGAGGCCGCCGCGGACGCCGCGTCAGGCGCCGTGATCAAGCCCGTCCTGCGCATGAGCTGAGCTGCCCTCGATCTTCAGGGGAGGGATTCAATGCGCCGCCGCGCTCGCTGCTGCGGGACGCCTGCAGCCAGCGGGCCCGCCGTAGATCGCGCGCGCCGCGGTCCGACTGCGGCCAGCGCCGACGTCAGATCCGTTGTTCCGCAGGGCCGCTCTCCGCCGCAACACCGCTTGCGGCCGGCAGGCCACGCCGTTGCTAGATTGAAACCTCGTTGGGCGCGCTCAAACGGGCCGCCTCGGAGCGACAGGAAGGTGTGCAGTGGCGCGTTCGATCTGGAGTGGCGCGATCTCGTTCGGGCTGGTCAACGTGCCCGTCAAGCTCTACAACGCCGTTCAGCGCAAGAACGTCCAGTTCCACCAGCTCCACGCCGAGGACCGCGCGCGAATCCAGCAGAAGCGTGTCTGCAGCGCCGACGGGGCGGAGGTCGCCTTCGAGGACCTCGTCAAGGGCTATGAGTTCGCGCCGGGTCAGTACGTCGTGATCGAGCCCGAGGAGCTCGATGGGCTTGCCGCGAAGAAGACGCGGCTGATCGAGGTCGAGCAGTTCATCGATCTCGACGAGGTCGACCCGCTGATGTTCGACTCCTCCTACTTCCTCGCTGCGGCCCCCGGCGCCGCGAAGCCGTTCCGCCTGATGGTCGACGCGATGCGCGAGGCCGGCAAGGTCGGGATCGGCCGCTTCGTGTTGCGCCAGAAGGAGCACCTCGTGGCGCTTCGTGTCCAGGGCGATCAGCTGTTGCTCGTCACGCTCGTCTACGCCGACGAGCTTGTCTCGCCGACCACGCTCGAGGACGCGGGGGAGGGGACCGCCGAGGTCTCTGAGCGCGAGCTCGCGATGGCGCGCCAGCTGATCGAGATGCTCTCGGCGCCGTTTGAGCCCGCACGCCTACGCGACGAGTATCGCGCGGCGCTGCTGCATTTGATCGAGCAGAAGGTCGCAGGCGAGGAGATCACGATCGCGCCCCCGGCGGCCGAGCCGGCCGTCGTGCCCGACCTGATGGCCGCCCTCCAGGCGAGCGTCGACGCGCTCGCCGCTGGCAAGGCCACGCCGGCGAAGGCGAAGCCCACGGCCGCCTCCTCCAAGGCGCGCGCGGCCAAGCCCAAGGCCACGCAGAAGTCGTGAGCGGGCGCCGCGAGAGCGGCAGTCTCGAGCACTACCGCGCCAAACGCGACTTCACGAAAACGCCTGAGCCGAGCGGCGAGGCGGCCGGCGCCGTCGGCTCCCAGCGCCGTTTCGTGATCCACGAGCACTCCGCCCGTCGCCTGCACTGGGACCTCCGTCTCGAGCGCGACGGCGTGCTTGTGTCGTGGGCGCTACCGCGCGGCATCCCGCTCGAGCCGAAGGTCAACCACATCGCTCCCCACACGGAGGATCACCCGCTCGCCTATCTCGAGTTCTCGGGCGAGATACCGGCCGGCAGCTATGGCGCGGGCACGATGTCGATCTGGGACCGCGGCACCTACGAGACGCTGAAATGGGAGCCGCGCAAGGTCGAGGTCGCCCTCCACGGCGAGCGGATCGATGCGCGCTACGCCCTGTTCGCGATCGGCACCGACGCGCCGCCGAAGGACTGGATGATCCACCGAATGGACCCGCCGGCTGACCCCGACGTCGAACCGATGCCCGACCACATCGAGCCGATGCTGGCGCGGATCGGCTCGCTTCCGCATGACGACACGGGATGGGCCTACGAGGTCAAGTGGGACGGAGTCCGGGCCCTCGCTTACTCAGAACCCGGACGGCTGCGTTTCGCGGGCCGTGGCGAGGCGGACATCACCGACCGCTATCCCGAGCTCGCTCGCCTGGGTCGCGCGCTCGGCGCTCACCGCGCGGTGCTGGACGGCGAGATCGTTCGGTTCGACGACGCCGGTCGCCCGAGCTTCGCTGCGCTCCAGCCGCGGATCGGTTCGGTGGCGGCCGCCCGCCGCCTCGCGGCGACGGCGCCGGTCACCTACGTGATCTTTGATCTCCTCTGGCTCGACGGCCACTCGCTGATCGATCGCAGCTACGGCGAGCGACGCGCGACGCTCGCCGACCTCCGCCTCGACGGCGAGCACTGGCGCACGCCGGCGCCGCTGCAGGGGCACGGTCGCGACGTGCTCGCCGCGACCGCTGCCGGCGGTCTCGAGGGGATCGTCGCCAAGCGAACTGACGCGACCTACCGCCCCGGACGCCGCGACGGCAGCTGGCTGAAGATCAAGCACACGAACCGCCAGGAGTTCGTCGTCGGTGGCTTCACACCCGGTCGCGGCAGCCGGGGTGGGCGGATCGGCGCTCTGCTCCTGGGGGTCCACGACGAGTCGGGAGCGCTCCGCTACGCCGGCCGCGTCGGCAGCGGGCTCACGGAAGCGGAGGTCGAACGTCTAGCGGATCTCATGACGCCGCTCGTCCGCCAAGACTCGCCGTTCGCCGCGGGTCCCGCCAGACCGCCGAAGGCCGCGACCTTCACCGAGCCGGAGCTCGTGATCGAGGTCGAGTTTCGCGAGTGGACGGCCACCGGCTCGCTCAGAGCTCCGGTCTACAAGGGCCGGCGTGCCGACAGGATCGCGTCTGACGTGACGCGCGAGCCGGCCGGCGCTGCTCCTGATCCCGTGACGCAGGACAGCCGGGACGTGACCGGCGGCGGGATTGACGGTGGCGGTGGCCGCGTCCGGCTGACGCGCCCCGGGAAGGTCCTCTACCCCGCGGCGAGCCTCACGAAGGGCGGGGTCATCGGCTATTACACCGCCATCGCTCCAGTTCTCCTGCCGCACCTCGCCGACCGCGCGCTGACGGTGAGGCGCTACCCCGATGGCGTCGAAGGAAAGGCGTTCTTCGAGAAGAACTCGCCGACTCACCGGCCGCCCTGGGTCAGGACGGTGGCCGTGAAGGGTGGTCGCAGCGCAACGAACCACACCGTCGCCGGTGACCTCGACACGCTGCGTTGGCTGGCCAACCTTGCGGCGCTCGAGCTGCACGTCCCGCTTGCGCGCGCCGGCTCGCCGGACCGCCCTGACGCCGTCGTGTTCGACCTTGACCCGGGAGCACCGGCGACTATCGTCGAGTGCTGCGAGGTGGCGCTGCTGCTCGTGGGGACCTTCGAGCGCCTTGGGATCGCCAGCTTCGCGAAGACTTCCGGCTCAAAGGGACTGCAGGTCTACGTTCCACTCGGCCCGCACTCGACGTTCGAGCAGACCAAGCACTTCGCCGCCAGCCTCGCCCAGCTCGCCGAGCGCGCTCGGCCCGACCTCGTCGTGTCGCGAATGACGCGGTCGTTGCGTCCGGGCAGGGTGCTGATCGACTGGAGCCAGAACGACCGGCACAAGACGACAGTCTGCGTCTACTCGCTGCGCGCAACACCGCGGCCGACCGTCTCAACCCCCGTCACCTGGGATGAGGTCCGCGCCACGCTGCAGTCGCGGGAGCCCGCATCGCTCGCGTTCGAGTTTGACGACGTGCTGGACCGCGTGGATCGCAGCGGCGACCTGTTCGCGCCGCTCCTGACACTCGAGCAGCTGCTCCCCGAGGTCTAGACGCCCCGCAGCCGCCTTGCACGTCCGGGTCGGCGGCTACATTCGACTCGATGTCGATGCGCCGCGACAAGCCGACGTCCCTCTGCACGACCGACCCTGCGCGCACGGTGACCGCGATTGCCGACGCCCTCGGTCGCGATTCGCGCCGCGAGCTCGTTGAGCTGGTGGTCGACGCGTGGGTCGACGTGGTTCCGGACGGCGAGCTGGCCGCCAACTATGAGAAGGCGCTCGCCGGGCTGGGGCCGGAGGATCTGCGGGACGTGGCCGGATGGGCGGGCAGCCGGGGCTCGACGCTCGCGGTCGCGAACGTCCGCTTCCTCGTTGGAGCGTTCTCCGCGCTCGGTGACGGCCGCCGCGACGCCCTCCGTCTTGCTGCGCGGCTGCGCGGCTCCTGCGCTTTCGACGCCGGCCTGAGCGAGCTGCAGGTGCTGGCAACGGTGCTTCCCTGCCTGCCCGCCGAGCGCCTTCACGCGCTCGCGCGCGACGCAAGCGACCTGTACCTGACCGACCGCCTCGGCAGCGACAACTAGCAAGCCACAAGCGGGTCCGGCGGGGGTGTTCTAGGCACGCGGCCGCCGATCCGACGCCCGTTCCGGCGGCCGCTGGCATCCGGGGCGCCTGAAAGAGTGTCGCCCGCTCGTCGCCTCCACCGACGGGTGAGACCAAGACCCGCCGAAGCGGCCGCGTCATCACCTCAGGCGCGGCCGTTTCACTCTCTCGTTTTCCCGCGAGACCGTGCCTCGGCTTTGTGTGCTCGCTTGCCGGCCTGGTAGTCGACCAGCGCCTGCGGCGAATCGACGTCGCCGAGCGTCGGGTGCGCCGGCACAAGCTGGGCGGCTGACGCCACGCCAAACCGCTTTGCGAGAACGGAGGCGAGCGCCTTCACCTTCATCTCGCCGAAGCCCGGTAGGGCCGCGATGTTGGCGCGAAGCTCGCCCGCGGTTGTTGCATCGGTCCAAACCCGCGCGGCGTCGCCGTCGTAGTTGTCACAGACGTGGCGCGCGAGCTCCGCGACCCGCGTGGCCATCGCGCCCGGGAAGCGGTGAATGGCCGGCTTCTCGCGGAACACCGGGTCGAGGTCGGCGTCGGCGATCGTTCGAGGATCGAGCGTCCCGAGCCGCTCGCGCAGGACGAGCGGCCCCATGAACGCCTTCTGCACGCTCACCTGTTGATCGAGCGCGAAGCCGATCAGGAGCGCAATCGGATCGGTGGCGATCAGCCGGTTGGCAGGCTCCGAGTCCGTGAAGAAGAGGGCTTCGGGCATGGGGCTCATCGTAGTCGCGCATGCTGGCGCGCGCCCAACCGAGCATTCGAGTCCTAAACGCTCAGCGCCTGGTCTAGTGCGAGCCGGAGGGAGCCGCGTGGCGGCTGCGGGTCGGTGTGGTCGTCGCCGCTTTGGCAACCGCCGGTATCGGGCTGCGCGCTCTTCGGCGCGGCTCGACGGTCGGATCCCTCCGGGCTCGGAATCGGCTTGCTCGTCAACACGAGAACCACCACCACTTCCGGCGCCCCACCTGCGACGGGACGCGAACGCTCGCGCGCCCCGAGGAAATCGCGCTGTTTGCCCATGAACTCGATCGCGCTCCGCCGGCCGCTCACCGGCACGCGAGCGGGCGAGCGCGAACGCGCGAAAAGGACTAGCCTGCCCGCGCCTAAGCAACCAAAGGAGCGGCACCATGGCAGCCAAGTTCGAGATCTACGAAGACAAGGGCGGGCACTACCGCTGGCGTCTGGTCTCATCAAACGGCCAGACCACTGCGAGCGCCGGCGAGTCCTTCGCGAGCAAGTCCGACGCGAAGCGCGCTGCAGAAGGCGTCAAGGAGAGCGCAGCGACCGCGGAGATCGTCGAGGCGTAGCACCGCGTCCGAGCCGGCGCGAGTCGCAGCGCAATTCGGCACGGCTCGTACACCCCGAAACCAGTTTCCAAGCCCGCTGCGCCGCGCGCCGACCCGACGCGGGTCGGTGCGCGGGGTGGGCCCGTCGGTGGCTCTGCAGAGCCCATCGACGCGGTTGGTCAAGATACCGAAGGGCCGGCGACGGCAACGGTGGTTTCGAGCCCTCGAAGGAGGCACACATGACCGTCTGCGCACATCTCGATCACGTGACCGTTCCTCGTCCTGCGAGTGTCGCGGGTTGCGAGGACTGTCTGGCGGTCGGCGGGCGCTGGCTCCATCTTCGGGTCTGCCGGAGTTGCGGCCACGTCGGCTGCTGTGACTCCTCGCCGAACCGGCACGCTTCGGGCCACGCGGGTGATAGCGGCCACCCGATAGTCACCTCGGTCGAACCGGGTGAGGCATGGTCCTACTGCTACCTGGACGACGCGATGTTCGAGCTCGAGGGCGACGCGGCCTGACCGGCGCTGCTCCCGGCGCGGCCGGTGCGCTCAGGGTCCACGAGCTCGATCTCAGGCGGCGCGACGTTCTGCGGGTCGAAGATCGCGTAGCCGTTCTTCCCTGCGGACTTCGCCTCGTAGAGCGCGACGTCGGCGCAGCGCAACAGCTCGCTCGCGTTCATGTGTTTGGCGAGTGCGACCCCGACGCTCGCGGTCACGTGCACCGGGAATCCGACGCCGATGTCGAACGGTGCGCCGATCAGCTCCAGCAGGCGCCGCGCGACCACGTCCGGCGACTCGTCGCCTTGGGCGGCTTCGACCAGCACCACGAACTCGTCGCCACCGATACGACAAACCGTGTCCGCTGAGCGTACGCCTGCGCTCACCCGCCCCGCGACCGCGGTCAGCAGGCGGTCGCCGGCCGCGTGCCCGAACGTGTCGTTGATGTTCTTGAAGTCGTCGATGTCGAGGTAGGCAACGGCGCCAGCGCGTCCCTCTCGCACGCTGCGCGCGAGCATCTGGCGGATCCTGTCGGTCAGCAGGGCGCGGTTCGGAAGCCCCGTCAGCGGATCGTGCAATGCGAGCCGGCGCAGCTCGGTCGTTCGCAACTCCACAAGTCTCAGGGCGCGCGACCGGCCGGTTCCGAGGACGAAAACGAGTGCGGCGACCAGCAGGCTGAGCGCGCCACCGACGCCGATTATCGCCAGTGCGCCACCTTCGTTCGAGAGCAGGTCGACGCCGCGGATTGCGGCTCGGGTGCGAACGGTCCAGCCGTTTCCGAGCGCCACGCTGTCGGTGCCGGCGCCGCTCGGTGCCGAGCCGGCGGAAATGGCGACGCTTGCGCCGGCGCGCCTGTAGCTGAAGCGGACAGCGGTGCCGGCGTACCCTCGAAGTGCCCGCGCGAGCAGCACACGGGGACGAACGACGATCGCGACCCACCTTGTGAACCCTCGTCGGCGGCCGGCTGCCGCGAGTGACTGAGTACCGTCGTAGAGCGGGGCGAACACCACGAGCAACGGGCCGAGCGAGCGGTCGGCGGGGACCCAGGGAGCGTAGGCCGGCTGTCCGGTGTCGAGCGCGTCCAGCCCCGCGGCCCATGCTTCGGGTGAGAGTCGGCAGACGTTGCGTCCGGCCGCGAACATCGACCCCATGCCGCGTCTGTAGGCGACGCTTTGCGACAGGCAGTACGACGGCGCGGGTCCTCGAAGCGCCGGGAGCGTGCCGGCGGCCGCTTTCTCGAGACGTGCGAGCAGCGCCGGCAGCTCGCTGGGTGCGACCGGCGCCGAGTGGGCGATCCCAAGTAGCTCGGGGTAGCGGCCGAAGGCGTCCACTGCCTGCGCCCAGGCCCTGAACTGCGCGCTCGACGCGGTTGGGTCGTTAGCGAGAAAGCCGCTCGCGCTCACGACCAGATCGTCCTCGTGTTGGATCGCCAGCCGGAGTGTCGAGGCCAGCTGCACGGCGCTCGCGCGCAGCGCCTCGCGCGAATCCGCCGCCGCCGCTCTCGAAGCCGCAATCGCTGATAGGAGCGACGCTGCACAGCCAATGCTCGCGAGCGCGAGCGCGAGCGCAAGCCACGTCCGGTGACGGACGACAAACAGCCGCGCGAGCCATCGCGCGGCGCGATGCATCGCGAGCCCCATGTCCTTGTTGACGGCGCCGCGCGCGATCCGCAATACCGTAATTGGCCGCAGCTGTCGAACAGGTGGTCCTGAGGCCTCGACACCGGCGGGCTGCGGACCTGCGGGAAAACACCCTGGCGTGCTCGGCGTCTCGCCTATAGCGGTTGGATGTGGGCGCCGATGCCAATTGCGATGCCGCTCGCTCTCACCCCAGACCCCACGGGGCGGCCCGACATCGCAGCCCTGCTCAGACGTCTGGTGCGCGACGATGCCTCAGACCTCTGCGTCAAGGTCGGGAGCCCGCCGCTCATGCGCATCAACGGCGCCCTCCAGCACGTCGACGACGCGTTCGCGCCGCTCACCGCGGCTGACACGCTCGAGATGCTCCACGCGATCCTTCCCGACGCCCGCGTCAAGGAGTTCGAGACCGCGCACGAGGTGGACTTCGCCTACTCGGTTCCGAGCCTCGCGCGTTTTCGTGTCAACGCCTACATGCAGCGCGGATCGATCTCGATGGTCTTTCGGGTAGTGCCCTACGCAATTCAGAAGCTGGACGAGCTTGGGTTGCCGCCGGTCCTGCACGAGCTCGCCGACGAGCAGCGCGGGATCATCCTCGTCACCGGGACCACCGGCTGCGGCAAGTCGACAACGCTGGCGGCGATCATCGAGCACATCAACAGCACCGCGTTCAAGCACATCGTCACGATCGAGGATCCGATCGAGTTCCTTCACCGTGACGACAAGGCGGCGATCGATCAGCGGGAGGTCGGCACGGACACGGAGTCTTTTGCGACCGCGCTGCGGCGCGTTCTGCGCCAGGACCCCGACGTCATCATGATCGGCGAGCTTCGCGACGAGCAGACGATCCGCACGGCGATGTCCGCGGCCGAGACGGGCCATCTCGTGCTTACGACCGTCCACACCCTCGACGCGGCCGAGACGATCAACCGCATCCTCGACTTCTTCCCGCCGGCCGACCAGCAGCACGCGCGCTCGATGCTCGCGGGAACCCTCCGGGCAATCGTCTCGCAGCGACTCGTCCCGCGTGTCGGTGGCGCTGGGCGCATCGCAATCGCCGAAGTGCTGACGATGACCGGCCGCGTTCACGACATGATCCTCAACCCCGAACGGACGGTCGACCTCGCGGACGTGATCGCCGAGGGCGACTACTACGGAATGCAGAGCTTCGACCAGGCACTCGTCAAGGCGCTTCGAGCCGGCCAGGTCTCGATGAAGGACGCGCTCCGCTTCGCGAGCCGCCCACACGATCTCGAGCTGCTCGTCGCGGCCGCGGCATAGACCGGCGCTCGCTCCGCTACTCGACGAAGTATTGCCCGCTCGCTTCGGAGAACCAGCGCGAGGTGACTGTCTTCTTGCGCGTGAAGAACTCCACGGCGTCGTGTCCATGGGCGTGGATGTCGCCGAAGAACGAGCCCTTCCAGCCCGAGAACGGGAAGAACGCGACGGGAGCGGCGACGCCGACGTTGATGCCGACCATCCCGGTCTGCACCTCCGAGCGAAAGCGCCGCGCTGCCGCACCCGACTCCGTGAAGATCGAGCTGCCGTTGCCGTAGCGGCTTGCGTTGACGACCGCGATCGCCTCATCGAGTGTGCCGACGCCCGTCACGCTGAGGAGCGGACCGAAGACCTCTTCGCGCACCGCGTTGCTGTCCACCGCAACGTTCTCGAGAATCGTCGGCCCGACAAACGACCCTCCGGTGACCGCGCCGGCGGGCGCCCGCCCGTCCAGCGCCGCGGTCGCTCCCGACGCTACCGCTGCGTCGATCGCGCCCTCGATGCGTGCGCGCGCAGCCGGCGAGATGACGGGCCCGACGTCAACGCCACTCCGCGCGCCATCACCGACTCGCAGGCCCGCCGCTCGTGCAACGAGCTCATCGCGCAGCCGCTCCCAGGCGTCGCCGACGGTGACAAGGACGGAGCCCGCCATGCAGCGCTGGCCGGCGGCGCCGAAAGCGCTCGCGACGATGTTGTCCGCCGTACGCTCCATCACGGCGTCAGGCATCACGACCATGTGGTTCTTCGCGCCGCCGAGCGCCTGCACGCGCTTCCCGGTCGCTGCGGCGCGCTCGTAGACGTGCCGCGCGACGCTGGCGGACCCGACGAACGACACCGCGTCGATCCCGGGCGAGTCGAGGATCGCGTTCACGACGTCGGCCCCGCCGTTGACGAGGTTGACGACCCCGGGCGGCAGCTCGAGCGCGTCGAGGATCTCGAACACGATCGACTGCGTGACCGGCGTCTGCTCCGACGGCTTGAGGATGAACGTGTTCCCGGCGGCGATCGCGAACGGCAGGAACCACATCGGGACCATCGCAGGGAAGTTGAACGGCGTTATCGCGGCACAAACACCGACCGGCTCGAGCACCGTCTCGCAGTCGACGTTGGTGGCTACGCCCTCGAGCGTGCGCCCCTGCATCGTCTGCGGCATCGCGCTGGCGGCCTCGATCATCTCGATCGCTCGCGCGACCTCGGCGCGGGAGTCGGCGATCGTCTTGCCCATCTCGCGCGTCACCGACGCCGCCAGCTCCTCGGCTCGCTCGCTCACGGCGTGGTGCAGGCCGAACAGCAGCTGCGCCCGGCGGATCACAGAGACCGCGCGCCACGGTGCGAGCGCACCACCGGCTGCTGCGACCGCCGCCGCGACCTCGGCGCGCCCGCTCAGCGGTACGCGCGCGATGACCTCGCCGCTCGCCGGCGATGTGACGTCCAGTAGCGGAGCTCCTTTGGCGGGGACCCAGCGCCCGCCGATGAAGTTCGCGAGCTCGCGAACGCCCGAGCCCGCCGCACCAGACGCGACCCGTGCTGTCGCGCTCATTCGCCGGCCAGCCCGAGCATCCTGATCGCGTTCTCCTTCAGGATCAGGGGCCGCACCTGCTCGTCGATCTCGAGCCCGTTGAAGTCGCCTAGCCAGCGCTCGGGCGTGATCAGCGGAAAGTCGGACCCGAACAGCACCTTCTCGCGCAGGTAGGTGTTGGCGGCGCGCACCAGCTGCGCCGGGAAGTACTTCGGCGACCAGCCCGACAGGTCGATGTAGACGTTCGACTTGTGCGTGGCGATCGAGATCGCCTCGTCCTGCCAAGGCACCGACGGGTGTGCCAACACGATCGTGAGTGCGGGGAAGTCCGCAGCGACGTCATCGAGCAGCATCGGGTCCGAGTAGCGCAGGCGAAGGCCACGCCCGCCCGGAAGCCCGGCCCCGATCCCGGTCTGACCGGTGTGGAAGAGCGCCGGCACGCCGAGCTCCTCGATCGCCCGCCACAGCGGATAGAAGCGCTCCTCGTTCGGCGCGAAGCCCTGCAGGATCGGATGGAATTTGAAGCCGCGGACGCCGTGCTCGCCAACCAGCGACCGCGCCTGTTCGACGGCGGCGTCCCCGCGCAGCGGGTCAACCGACCCGAACGCGATCAGCACGTCCGGATACTCCTTTGCGCGGTCTGCGATCGTCTCGCTCGAAAGCGCCGGATGGCCGGTGAAGCTGGCGGCGTCGATCGTGAAGATGACCGCCGCCATCGACAGCGCGCGGTAGCGCTCCACGATGTCCTCGATCGTCGGTGTGCGGTTCTCGCTCATGCGGAAGTAGACCGCCGAGGCGTCCATCAGCTCGTGGTCGAGCGCCAAATGCCCGTGGGCGTCCTGCTCGACGTGCACGTGCACATCGATCGCCACCAGTGCGTCGAGCTCGAGCTGCCCGCTCATGGCCGAGCGCGAAGCTCGGTCGGCGTGCAGCCGTACGCCTCACGGAAGCTGCGGCTGAAGTGTGCGGGGTTGGCGAGCGCCCATCGGCGAGCGATCTCCGACACGGTCAGGTGCGCGAGGCGCGGATCGCGGAGGTCCCGCCGGCACGCTTCGAGGCGACGGTGGCGGATCCATTCAGACACCGTGAACCCGTCGCGTTCGAACAGTTTGTGGAGGTAGCGCGTCGAGATGAAATGGGACCGCGATATCGACTCCGGTCCGAGTCCTGGCTCGCCCAGGTGGTGGTCGATGTGCTCGCGGATTGCGGGCAGCAGAGCGGAGGCCGGGAGCTGTCTGGGGGGATCGGGTTCAGCGGCGCTGTGGAGCGCGCGCACGAGCGCGAGGACGCCGTCGGCCACATCGTCCCAGCGGGTGTCGGTCTCGCCGTCGTCGAGGCCTTCCCAGACGCCGCGGAAGAACGGCGCCGCAATCGTGCCGATCTTTGAGCTGTGCCGGACGAGCCCTGCGGTGCGCCGGTACATGGTCCCCTTGCGCGGCCCGAGCAGCGTCTGCGGGACGACGACGAGGAGCAGGTCGAACGGCTCCGCGTGAGTCACGGAGAACGGGTGCGAGCTGTCCCAGCTCGAAAGGTCGCCGGTGCCAAAAGCGCTTGCCCGATCTGACTGCTCGATCACGCAGCGACCGCGCAGCGACATCGCGACCAGGAACTCCTCCGGGTCAAACGCCCCGACGCCGCGGCGGGTGCGGTTGACAACCGACGGATCGCTGGCGACGCGGTAGGCGCCGATCGCTCCGAGCCGATGGCCTTCGATCCGTCCCCGGCAGGCCATGCTCGAAGAGAAGCGAACGCCGATCGGGAAGAAGATGCGCTCGTGCGCGTCAGACCACGACTCGGGCCGCTGCCGAGGATCGAGCGTCGTTGTATCGAACAGGACTGCCACAACGCGACCTTCTGCTGCGGGGACTGACTCCCCCCGAGCTGAGGATAGCGCCGGCGCGCTCACTCGCCGCCGCTTGCGCGCGCCAGCGCGATCGCGATGAACGCGTGCAGCGCGTCTGGCGCTGCCAGGGCATCGCTGCTGGCGACCTCGCCCGGGGGCCTTCCCATCATTATCTGCTTGACCGGAACCTCGAGCTTCTTGCCGCTCAGGGTGCGCGGGATCGACGGAACCGCCTCGATCTGGTCAGGAACGTGTCGCGGCGACAGTTCGCTCGCGAGAACCTTGCCTACGCGTTCGCGCAGCACCACATCGAGCGTCGCCCCGGCGCTCAGGGCCACGAACACGATCAGCTCACCCGATCCGCCGCCTGGGTCTTCGAGGTGAACGACGAGGCTGTCCTCGATCTCCGGCATTCGCTCGAGCACCTCGTAGAACTCGCCGGTGCCGAGTCGCACGCCGCCGCGGTTGAGCGTGGCGTCGGAGCGGCCGAGGATCGTGCAGCTGCCGCGCTCGGTAAAAATCGCCCAGTCGCCCTGGCGCCAGACGCCCGGGAAGTGATCGAAGTAGGTCGAGCGGTAGCGGCTCCCGTCGTCGTTCCAGAACCCGACCGGCATCGACGGCATCGGCGCGCGGATCACGAGCTCGCCGGCCTTCCCGACGATCGGCCGGCCGCTCACATCTAACGCCGCGGCGTCGACGCCGAGGCAGGCGCCGGAGATCTCGCCACGAAACACGGGCTGCAACGGGCTCCCCTGCACGATCCCGCTGCACACGTCGGTGCCGCCGCTCCCGACGTTCAGGAGCACGTCGCTGCCGAGCTCCTCGTAGACCCAGTCGTAGCCCTCGGCCGGCAGCGGCGAGCCGGCGGCTCCTAGCTGGCGGATCGAGCTGAGATCGAACTCGGAGGGGTGGACGCCGCCCGCACGGCACGCCATCACGTAGGCCGGAGCGACGCCCATCACGCTCGGGCGCGTCAGCTGCGCGAGGCGCCACTGCTCGGCCAGGTCGGGGTGGCCGGGGCTGCCGTCGATCATCACGATCGAGGCCCCCAGCATCAGCGACGAGACCAGCGAATACCAGAGCATCCACGAGGTCGTGCTGAACCACATCATCCGCTCGCCACGCTGGAGGTCCCAGCTGAGGCCGTGGTTCTTGAAGTGCTCGACGAGGATCCCGCCGTGAGAGTGGACGATCGCCTTGGGCGTCCCTGTCGTTCCCGAGGAGAACAGGATGCACAGCGGATGGCTGAAGGAAACCTCGGCGAACGCGAGCGGACCCGCCTGCGCGAGGAGATCCACCCACGACAGCGACCCCTCCAGGTGATCTTCGACGCCGCCGCAGTACGGCACGTGGACGAGGTGCTCGATCGAGCTGATAGCCGAGCCGACCGCGGCGACCTCGGACCTCCGGTCGACGTAGCGGTTTCCGTAGCGGTAGCCGGCGATCGCCAGCAGCACCTTTGGCGCCAGCGTCCCCAAGCGTGCGATCACGCTTTGCGGGCCGAGCTCGGGAGCGCAGGTCGAGAAGATTGCGCCGAGGCTCGCGCTCGCAAGGTAGGCAACGAGCGTCTCCGGGATGTTCGGGGCGTAGGCGGCAACGCGGTCGCCCGGCCCGACGCCCAGCCGTTCGAGTCCCGCGCGAGCTCGCGCCACCTGTTCGCGGAGCTCGCCAAAGGTCAGCTCGAGCGGCTCGCGTGTCTGCGAGTGGGCAACGATCGCGATCCGCGTCGGGTCCGGCTCACCGAACAGCATCTGCTCGGCATAGTTGAGGCGCGCGCCCTCGAACCAGCGCGCGCCGGGCATCACCCGATCGCTCAGAACGGACTCGTAGGGCGCGCGCGAGCGGACGCCGAAGAAGTCCCAGATCGAGGCCCAGAACTGCTCGAGCTCGGCGATCGACCAACGCCACAGCGCGTCGTACCCGTCCAGGCTGACGCCGCGGTAGACCGACAGCCAGCGGAGGTACTCGGTGAGCGTAGGTGTCCGCGCCGGACGCTCCGGTGGCGACCAGAGCACGCGAGCTTCCCGACTCACAGCGCCGCCAGCAGATCGCCCACGCTGTCGATGACGGCGTGCGGCCGGCGGGCGGCGGGGACGCTGCGAAGATCGACCGTGTCGCTCACGCCGCTGCGCACGAGAACGGTGAGCGAGCCGCCGAGGTGCCCGAGTGGGATGTCCATCTTCATGTCGTCGCCGATCACGGCGAGCTGCTCGGTCGGGAGTCCGAGCCGCTTGCCGACCTCGGCAATGGCGGGGCGCGACGGCTTGCCGAGCACGCGAGGGCGAGCGCCGCTGACCTTTGCGATCGCGGCCGTGACCATCGCCCCGCGGCTAAAGATCGGCCCGGATGCTCCGGCGTAGGATGGGACGTAGCTCGCCGTGTAGAGCGCCGCCCCGCCCGCGACGGCTCGGGCGCCGCGCTCGAGCGACGCCATGTCGATCTCATCGACGTGGGCGACGAGGACAACATCCGCGTCCTCGGAGTCCACCAGCCTCACGCCGGCGGCGCCGATTCGCTCCCGGGTGGCGGCTGTGGCAAAAAGCAGCACGGCGCTGTTGCGGTGCCTGCTCTGCAGGTGAGCAAGCGCGCTGTCGACCGGTGTGATCACCTCGCGCGCGCAGACCCCAACGCCGTCACGGCTCAACCCCTGGGCGATCGTTTCCGAGCTCGCGTGGCTTCCGTTCGTGAAGAGCACCAGCGGACGCCCCGACGCCCGGATTCGCTCGAGGACCTCGGGCGCGCCGGGCAGCGGAACGGCCGAACCGTCGGCGCGCCGGTGAACGAGCGTTCCGTCCACGTCGAACATGAACCCCCGCACCGCGCCCAGTGGCGGCAGCGCGCCCGTTGGTTCAGCCGGCACGGTGCCACTCGAGCGCGTCATCGCCCTTGGTCAGCGACAGGTGGGTCACAGCAGGCCGGCGCGCCAGCTCGGCTAGAAGCGTCACGAGCGGCGCGCGCCCTGGGCGCGCGGCGGGCGGAGGTGCCGGCGCCCCGCGCGCAGCGACCATCGCGTCGACCTGGTCGGCGGGCATCGTCAGCGCCAGCAGCAGGTCCTCATCCGAGATGCGCCGCCCGAACCGTCGGCGGGCGCCCTCCAGGCGCAGCGGCTCGAGCTCACCAAGGGACCGCGCCGCCGGCAGCGCGAGCACGCGCGCCGCAATCTCCGCGTCGACCGGGGCCGGCGGCTCACCGTAGTGGCCGAGGAAAAAGCGCACCGTCTCGTCGGAGACGTTCAGCCAGCGTTCTGCGTCGATCACGTTGCGGGCGGCCTGTGTCGCGACGAACTGGGAGACCGGCGTGACCAGGATCGGGTAGCCCATCTCGGCGCGCACGCGCGGCACCTCCTCGATCATCGCGTCGAACAGCTCGCCGCGGCGCATCTCGTGGAGCATCCGGCGCGTCGTGCTGACCATCCCACCGGGAAGCTGGTGGCGGTAGTAGGCGGAGTCGAGCTCCTGGGGCAGGCCACTGGGAAGTCCCTTGACCGCGGCGATCTCGGCGAAGTGCGCCGCGACCAGGGCTTCGGCTTCGAGGTCGAGCGTGTTCCCGTAGCCGGCCGCGGCGAGGTTGCGCGCGGTCCCCGAGACCTCGGGCTGGGCGCTTCCTCGCGAGAGCGGTCCCGAAGCCGTGTGGACCGCGCGGAACCCCGCACGCACTCCTTCGACGTACACGAGCGGTGCGAGCCCCGTCGTGCAGTGGCTGTGCAGCTCGAGCGTCCGCGAGCCCGCGGCCGCCAGCAGCGCGGGCGCGAGCGCGCGAACGCTGTCCACGGTCAGGAGCCCGCCGGGGTCCTTGAGGTACAGGCGATCCATCTCGGCGCAGTCGGCGAGCGCCGCGGCGCGCTGCGCGTAGTAGGCGGTCGTGTGGACCTCGCTGATCGAGTAGGTCAGGCCAACCACGATCTCTTCGATCCCCGCTCGGCGTGCGATCGCGGCGACTCGCCGCAGGCGCTCCGGGTCGTTCGTGGGGTCGGCGATCTGCATCCGCCTCACGCCGCTTCTGGCGACGAGCCCAAACGCGAGCGCGATCACGTCCTCATCGGCGGGCGCCCACGAGATGAAGCGCATTCCCGTCGTCATGAAGCTGAGCGGAGTGTTCGGCATCAGCGCGGCCATCGAGCGGATCCGCTCCCATGGGTCTTCTCGGTGAAAGCGAACGGATACCGCCATGTGGGTGCTCGAGGTGAAGTCGACGGCGTGGTAGCCCACCCGATCGAGCGTCGGGGCGATGGCGAGGACGTCGGCTGTTGTCAGCCCCGTCGCGCTCCACAGGCTCTGATTACCGTCGCGTGTCGTGGTATCGACGAAATCCACTCGGTCGCTCACGCCGGCACCGCCTGCGCAAGCTCGTCGAGCGTCTCCTCGAGCCACCGCGTGCTCAGCGCAGCCGCGGCGAAGTCGGGGTGCCTCAGCACACCGAGCAGGAGCTCGCGGTTGGTCGCGACTCCCTCGATCTTTGACCGCTCGAGCGCCCTGACGAGCACGTCGACGGCAGCGGTCCTGTCCGTGCCGTAACCGATGAGCTTGGCGAGGAGCGAGTCGTAGAAGGGGGGGACGATGGTTCCCGTCTCGCAATGCGTATCCACCCGCAGGCCTGGAAGTGCTGGAATCGAGAACCGCGAGATCGTGCCGGGGCTCGGGGCGAACCCGCGCGCGGGATCCTCGGCCGTCAGGCGGCACTCGACGGCGTGGCCACGGATCGCGACGTCCGCCTGCGCGAGACTGAGAGGCATTCCGCTCGCGATCGCGAGCTGCTCGCAGACGAGATCGACGCCCGTCACCGCCTCGCTGACGGGATGCTCAACCTGGATGCGGCAGTTCATCTCGAGGAAGAAGAACTCGCCCGTCTGTGTGTCCAGCGCGAACTCGACGGTGCCCAGGTTGCGGTAGGAGATCGCTCGCGCGAACGCGACGGCTGCGGCTTGCACACGGTCGCGCGTCCCGGCTCCGAGGACGGGCGCCGGGGCTTCCTCGATCACCTTCTGGTAGCGACGCTGGACGGAGCAGTCGCGCTCGCCCAGCTGGATCACCTCGCCGTGCTCGTCGGCGGCGATCTGGACCTCGATGTGTCGCGCCGCTTCGATGTAGCGCTCGACGTAGATCCTCGGGTCACCGAATGCTGACTGGGCCTCGCTGCTGGCGACGCTTGCGAGCGCGGTGAGCTCGGACCGGTCGCGGGCGAGCTTGATGCCGCGGCCGCCGCCGCCTCCGGCGGCCTTGATCAGAACGGGGTAGCCGATCCGCGCCGCGACATCGGCGGCCAGATCGGGCGAGGCGAGCGGCTCGCCACCGAGCACCGGCAGGCCCGCCTGCTCCGCCTCCGCCTTCGCAGCCAGCTTGTCGCCCGCCAGCTCGATCACCTCGGCCGGCGGTCCGACGAAGACCAGCCCATGCTCGCGCGCCAGCCGCGCCACACGCGGACTCTCCGCGAGGAAGCCGTACCCGGGGTGAATCGAGTCACAGCCGCTGCCGAGCGCGGCCGCGACCACCGTGTCCTCGCGCAGGTAGCTGTCAGCGGCCGGCCCGGGTCCGATGCACACGGCGCGATCGGCGAGCCTCGCAGCGAGGCTGTCGCGGTCTGCGTCCGATGTCCCGACCACGACCTCGGCGCCGAACTCGCGGCAGGCGCGAACGATCCGCACCGCGATCTCGCCGCGGTTCGCAACGAACACGCGCCTGATCGGGCTTGGCGGAGCCCTCACGGCGCCTCGAGGCGGAACAGGGGCTCTCCGTATTCGACGAGCTGGGCGTTCTCGGCGCAGACCTCGACGATCGTGCCCGCCAGTCCGGCGGTGACCGAGTTCATCATCTTCATCACCTCCACGATCGCGACGATCGTGTCGGCCTCGACGCGGCTCCCCACCTCGACGAACGCCTCCTTCCCCGGCGACTCGGCGCGGTAGAAGGTTCCGAGCATCGGAGCCGTGATCGTGAGCTGTTCGTCACCAACGCTCCTCGCCGTGGCCTTCGGCGCCTTGCCGGCCTTCGCCGCAGGCTTGCGCCGGCGCGGCGTCGGCGCGTGTTCGGCGTCGGCGTCGCCGCCGCTTCGGACGTGAAGCGAGAACCCGTCGGTCTCGATGTGGAGCTCTGCGAGCGGCGTCTCATCGACGATGCGGAGGATCTCGCGGACGTCCTCGTCGCTCAGTGCCATCCGCTCAGCCGCCCTGCGGCTTTGGCGCGGCGCCGAACGTTCCCATCACGAGCGCCATCGCCGACAGCGGCTGGGCCGGTTCCGCGCCGTGCGAGAGGCCGGTAACCGGTCGCGATTGGACGACGAACAGGCGCTCGGCACCGTCTCCGCCACGCGCGATCGCCCACTCGATGTCCTGGTGCGAGCCGAAGTAGCCCTCTACGCGCCGCGCGACCGCGAGCAGTGCGGCGAGCTCGTCCGAGCCCAGGCAGCGCTCCTCGCGCAGGTCCTCGGCGACCTGGACGGCGACCGCGCCCCTGCCCGTCGGATCGACCACGTATTGGATGTTTTTGCGAGCGAGCTGCTCGCGCACGACCTCGCCTGTGACTTTGCTGACGAGGTAGTCGTCGGGCGTTACCTCCCCGCCGACGACGGCCAGTCCAAGGCCCCAGCTCGCGTTGACGGCGACCACGCTTGGATCACCGCTGATCGGGTTGCAGGTGAACATCACCCCTGCCGTCACCGCATCGACCATCAGCTGCACCGCCACCCCCATCGACGCGCCGCGCCGGTCCGGCTCGAGGCGGGCTCGGTAGCTGATCGCCGGCGGGCTGTAGAGGCTCATCCAGCAGCTGCGCAACTTGTCGCAGATCTCCCGCGCGCCGCGCACCCAAAGGAACGTGTCCTGCTGCCCAGCGAACGTGGCGTCCTCGCTGTCCTCGCCACGGGCGCTCGACCGCACGGCTACGGCCGGCTCTGCTTCTCCGACGGCGTCTGCGAGCTCCGCGTAGCTGCGCGTCACGGCTGCCACCACGTCATCCGACACGGGCGCGAGGTGCATCGCCTCGCCGATCGTGGACGACGCCGCTTCGAGCGAATCGATGTTGCCGTCCTCGATTGACGCGATCGCTCGCTCGATCGTCTGTCGCAGGCCCGCGTCGGTGACGAACTCCTCGAACGCGTCCGTCGATACGCCGAAACCAGGCGGCACGGAGATGCCGCCGGCTATCAGCTCGCCGAGGCCGGTGCTCTTGCCGCCGAAACGGGGCTCGTCGCTGTGGCGGAGCAGCTGCAGCGGGCGCGTGTGCTCGATCCTCGTCACCGCCCGACGCTACCCCGTCTCTCCGTCGAGCACGGTTACGAGACCCTTCGTGCCGTCGACACGAATCCGCTGTCCGGTCCTGATCTGGACGGTTGCGCGGCCGGTGCCGACGACCGCCGGAAGCCCGTATTCACGGCACACGATCGCTGCGTGCGACATGACGCCGCCCACATCGGTGACGGTCGCGCCGATCCGCGAGAAGATCGGCGCCCACGCCGGCGAGGTGCTGCCGCACACCAGGATCTCGCCGTCGAGGATGTCTGTGATCTCATCGACCGAGCGGACCACGCGAGCGAGGCCCTCGACAACTCCAGGCGATGCGGCCGAACCGCGCAGCTCGCCCGACGCCCCGTCCTCATTGCTCGCCCAGTCCTTCACCCGCTCGGTCGTAACGCCCCACAGCATCACCATCATCGGATCCGTCACGGCGTCGGGCGTGATGCCGAGCGCCGGCGGCGGCGTCCACCCTGCGAGCTTCTCGAGCAGCTCCTTGCGGCGCGCGACGATCGGCGGCCAGTGCTTGGGCCCGATCGGCTCACCGCCGGTCGCCCACGACAGCGTCAGCTCGTCGAGCGCGGACCCGAGCTCGTGGCGCGACAGGTTGAACACGTCCTCGCCGTCCTCGAGGAAGCCGTGCCGGGCAAGCAGCGCGCCGAAGTCACGGATCTTGTTCCACCAGCGCGTCAGGAACCAGTAATCGCAGAAGAACTTGTGTTCCTCGACGTAGGGAAACACCGTGCGCGAGAGTCCCAGCAGGCCGTCGAACGGCTCGCGTGATTCGGGCGCAAGCAGCGCACGGTACTCGTCGGCCAGACGGTCGCGCTCGCGCATCAGGTCGTCGGTCGGGCGCTCGATCTCCTGCCCGGCGCGTAGCGCTTCGATGTAGCCCGTGATCGAGGAAAACGGGATGCTCGGATCGTCGAGCCAGCTTCGGTAGTAGTGGTTCAGGCCGTCTCCGGTTGCCATGTTGAACCATGGGTCCTTCGCCTTCTCGAGCTCCGCGAGCCAGGCGCGTCCCGCCTCGCCGCCGCGCAACTCGTCCTCGATCTCGGCGGGGGTCCGCTCGGCGGTGAAGCTCGAGTCGACCCCGCTCGCGAGCGCGAGCCGCGCGAGACGTCGAAGCTCGGCATCGGGCTTGAACAGCAGCACGTCGATACCGGCAACCATCTGCGCGATGTGCTGGTCTGGCATGTCGGGCAGGTTCGCCTTGCAGAAGTCGACAAACGTGACGTAGGCGCCATAGCCGAGCAGGAGGAACTCGAAATGGTGCTGCCACATCAGATCGTGCATCCGCAGCGTACGCCCGTACGCCTCCAGAAGGTTGTAGAACGCCGTGTTCCGGTCGTTGCCGAACGCGACCTCGTCAGGCTCGTACTCGGGAAGCTCCGGCACCTCGAGCGCGTCGAGCTCGGCAATCAGTGCCTCGATCTTGGTCCGCCACTGCTTGTACAGCTCGGCCCAGTTCTCGAAGTA